>Ga0070741_10000329_pt1 | contig 180643 bp, 158 predicted proteins | sample Coa_R1_4_FD_66440 | JGI IMG/M metagenome (GOLD analysis project Ga0070741, IMG submission 66440) | Surface soil microbial communities from Centralia Pennsylvania, which are recovering from an underground coalmine fire - Coalmine... | ecosystem: Environmental > Terrestrial > Soil >... | reverse complement strand
CGGCGGCGGTCATCTCCCTGCCCCCTTCAACAACAACTCCATCTCCCTCCGCCTCTTTTCACTCAAGCATTTCAATCTCGCTAGGGGGATACGATGTGAGTAGGCTCTTCCATGGATGCGATCACCTTGTACGTTGAATCGTTTGGTGTTATACCTTAATGCTTTGTTTGCGCTTCCCCTGTCGCTTGTCAACCGGTTGAAGCGCCGAAACCGCTCAAGGAGAGCAAGATGGCCTATGTAATTGCAGAACCCTGCATCGGAACGAAAGACACGGCCTGCGTCGATGTATGCCCGGTCGACTGTATCCATCCTCGCAAAGATGAGCCGGCGTACGAGAGCGAGACCCAGCTCTACATCAATCCCGTGGAGTGCATTGACTGCGGAGCCTGTGTTCCGGTTTGCCCCGTGACTGCGATTTTCGCGCTCGACGATCTCCCGGAGAAATGGCAGAACTTCACCCAGATCAACGCCGACTGGTACGCGAAAAAAGCTTAGTTCCCGAACTGCGGCACTCATAACACGACGGCGGAGCCTTCAGCGCTCCGCCGTTTTGTTTCGTCCCGGCGCAGCGACGATTGGACATCCTTCCCTCCCGCCAGGCATCTAAACCTCGGCGGTGCAGGTACTCATCTATGATCACTATTGCCGCCACCGCGACCGCCGTTCCTCCCAATGTCCTTTCCCGGGAACTGGTGAAGGAGTATTACGGCCGGACGTTTCCGCTTTCGCCTCGCCGGCTCCAAGCCATTTTCGAGGTTCTGAATAACTCGCGTATCGAACGCCGGTATTCCTTGTTTCCCGTCGAATACCTGGTGAAGCCGCGCTCCCTCACAGAAAAAAACCAGGAGTACCGTCAATACTCTATCGCCCTGGCGCGAGACGTGGCGGAGCAAGCCCTCGCCCGTGCCAATCGCGCCCCTGCCGATGTAGACATGATCATCACCGTCTCCTGCACCGGGTTCATGATTCCTTCCGTCGATGCCTACTTGATCTCAGAAATGGGATTTCGTTCAGACGTGCGTCGTTTGCCAATCACCGAACTCGGCTGCGCTGCCGGCGCGGCAGGGTTGACGCGCGCGTGGGAATATCTCCGCTCTCATTCTCGCGGGACAGTTCTCTTGATCGCCGTCGAGTTGCCGACTCTGACATTTCAGGGCGGGGATTTATCGCAAGCGAATTTGATCTCCTGCGCCCTTTTCGGAGATGGAGCCGCCGCCGCAGTGATTACCAATGCCGGTACGGGCGGCCCTGCCATCGTCGATAGCCAAAGCTACCTCTTCCCCGATTCACTCGATGCCATGGGATTTGACCTGAAGGACAACGGCTTTCATATCGTGCTCTCTAAAGAAGTGCCGCAAATCATTCGCGAAAAAATCGGAGCGCTTGTCGACTGCCTGCTTCGTCGGCATGCGCTCGCTCGCAAAGATCTTCGTGCCTTTGTTCTTCATCCCGGAGGCCAGAAACTGCTGAGCTATATGCAGGAGGAGCTCGGGCTGTGCTCGTGTCAGGTTCAGCCTTCCTGGGACGTCCTGCGCGATTATGGCAATCTTTCCAGTGCTTCGGTCCTGTTTGTACTTCATCAATGGATGTCGCGCGCCGAAATGAAAACCGGGGACCGAGGTTTGCTCGCCGCATTCGGACCAGGCTTCAGCGCCGAGATGCTCTTGCTGCAATGGACGTGACACGAACTGGTTTTTTGATATTGCTGGCCGCTGTTGGTGTCGAGCGGCTGCTTGAGTTGCAGGTTTCGCGCCGCCACCAGCGCGAGCTTGCCACGTTGGGTGCGCGAAAGCACAAGGATACTCAATATCGCTGGATGGTGTCGCTGCACGCCGCCGTTTTGGTGAGTGCCGGCCTCGAAGTGGTCCTGCTTCGCCGCCCATTCATTCCCTGGCTGGCATTTTCTGCCGCTGTGCTGTTTGCGCTTGCCACGCTCTTGCGTTGGTGGGTCATTCGCACTCTCGGCATCCACTGGAATACGGAGGTCGTGAACTCGGCCCCGCTCGGCGTCATCAACACCGGGCCATTTCGTTGGATCCGCCACCCCAATTATCTCGGCGTATTTGTGGAGTTAATCGCCCTTCCGCTGATCCACACTGCATGGGTTACGGCGGCGTTTGCAGGCGTCGGCGATCTCCTCGTCCTTCGCAATAGACTTCGTATCGAAGAGCGCGTGCTTGAGAGCGTGCCCGCGTACCGAGCAGTGATGGCCGGCAAACCCAGATTTCTTCCGAAAATTTTTTAGTCCAATTGAGCAGAGAGCCATACTACTGGTCGCGTGGTAACGTCAACGCGCTAAGCACCGGTTGCGAAGCCGGGAACGCCCGCCCTGAAACCATATAGCTCTGCCGGATTTTCGACGAGAATGCGATGGCGTGTTGTTTCATCAGGCGCCCATTCGGCCAGCAAATCGAATAGCACGGCGTCGTCCGGCTTAATCGTCTCGTTCGGATGCGGCCAGTTGCTGCCCCACACCATCCGTTCGGGAGCGGCTTTCACGTATGCTTGCGCGACCTTCGTCACGTCAGCATATGTAGGCGGCCCGTCTTTCGTATTGTCATAGGTCACAGAAAGCTTGACCCAGGTGCGGCCTTTGTCGATGAGCCTGCAAATGAGCGCGAACGCCGGATGTTTCGTTCCCATCGGCTGCGGGATGTGCCCCATGTGATCGAAAACCATGACGGAGGGGACTCGATTCCATAAATCCCGGGCCGACACGATTTGATCGGCGCCCGTCTGTAATTGCACATGCCAGCCTAACTCGTCCACGCGTTTTGCCAGCGGCTCGATCATGTCGAGGCTCGTCACCGCCTTGTTTCCGTTCAGGGTGGTATTCAGCGCGAACCGAATGCCGCGAATTCCCCCGCGATCGAGCGCCTTCAATTCGGTGTCGGTTATCGTGGGGTGAATGACGGCTACACCGCGCGCATTTGCGCCTAATTGAGAGATCGCATCCAGCGTGACGCGATTGTCGGTGCCGTAGGCGCTCGGTGTCACAACGATATCTCGACTCGTGCCGATGCGTCTTTGAAGCAACCGGTACTCCGCTACGCGCGCATTCGGTTCCGGCCGCTGGACGGCCGGAAAGCGAGCGGTATCGTAAATGTGGTGGTGGCAGTCGCAGGCGAGCGGAGGCGCTTTCAATCTCGGAAGCTCGGTGCCGCTGGAATTCGGAACCGCAATTTGCGCCAAGCCTTCGGAGGGAAGCACGCCCGATACCACCCAGAGACCAGCGCCCTGAAGGAAGCTCCGCCTGCCGATTGTTCGGTCGGCCATTCTGCTCCGGCTTACGTGAGAAGTGGGCGCTTAAGCTATCACAGTTTCCACGGTGAAGGAGGCGGTCTGCAGCGTTTTGGCCGATGTGTGCTAAGCTAGCGCCAAAGTGGGGAGGTCCCAACATGAAAACTACCCTGGGCTTTTTTGTGTCGCTTGTCGCGCTATTGCTCATTTCCAATCCGGCGCTGGCGCAAGATCACGTTACCTTCGCTAAAGAGGTAGCGCCCATCCTTCAGCAGCACTGCCAGGTTTGTCATCATCCCGGGACCGTTGCGCCGATGTCGCTCATGACATATGAGCAGGCCCGCCCATGGGCGAAAGCCATCAAGCAGCGAGTCTCCGCTCGCGAGATGCCGCCGTGGTTCATCGATAGGAATATTGGCGTTCAGCATTTCGCCAACGACGAATCCCTTAGCGATGAAGAGATCGCGACCATCGTCAAGTGGGTGGATAGCGGCGCCCCCCAGGGTAATCCGGCGGACATGCCTGCCCCGCGTCAGTTCGCCAGCGATCAAGAATGGCAGTTCGGCAAGCCGGATCTGATTATCACGCTCCCCAAAGACGTCATCGTAAAAGCCCACGGAGCCGATTGGTGGCCCGACATTCTCGTCGATCCCGGCCTGACCGAGGACCGTTACGTTAAAGCCGTTCAGATTATCCCCGTCAAGGGATACAACGTAATCCATCACATCCGAACTTCTCTCGTGGAAGCCGGTGAAGGACGGCACAGCGGTCAGTTGGACGGAAACGTTTCGCTCGAAGTCGGCGAACAAGGCGTTTTCCTCAACGAGTATGCGATTGGCAAAGGTGCGGACGTGTTTGCGGATGGCTCGGGCCGTCTGGTCAAAGCCGGAACCAAGATCAATTTTCAATTCCACCTCCACTCGAGCGGCACAGAGACGCCGGCAAACGTGGCGCTCGGGCTGAAGCTATATCCGAAAGGCTATGTGCCTCAGCACGTCATCACCTCGCTGACGGTGGGCGTCAACGAGATCGACCTTCGCCCACACGAAGCCAATGTGCGCTCCGATGCCTATATGCCGTTGATCAAGCCTGCCCGCCTGCTCTCGTTTCAGCCTCACCTGCACAATCGGGGCAAGGCCGAGTGCCTGGAAGCGATTTATCCGAATGGAAAAACGGAGATGCTGAGCTGCGCGCGATTTGAATTCAACTGGATGCGCAATTACGTTTACGCCGATGATGCGGCGCCGTTGCTGCCGGCCGGCACGATGCTGCATTCGATCATGTGGCACGACAATAGCGACCAGAGCAGATTCAATCCCGATCCGGACGCACAGGTCACTTGGGGCGAGCGAACCGTGGATGAGATGGGCTCGGCCTGGCTCAGCTACTACTACATGTCCGAAGAAGACTTCAAAAAGGAAGTGGCGGCGCGCAAAGCGGTGCATCATGACGACATCAGCCAAGACTCAGGACCTGTCAATGGCGACGCGGCGGTGAGGACTGCTGCGCGGTGAGTTGAGCAACTGATGACGAAAAGCTGTTTGCCTCAGTATCTCTTTCGACTGGCTCTGGGTGCGTTTCTTTTCCTTTTCGCGGCTGGCGGTGCACGCCTGCACGCTCAATTCCCCTATCCAGGGGCTGAATACCGTCGTGGATTGGACATCAGTCCGACCTTCGATGGCTGGGAGAGCAATCCGGACGGCACGTTTTCCTTCTACTTCGGTTATCTGAACAGAAATACGGAAGAAGAGGTCGATATACCGCTCGGGCCGGACAATAATTTTGATCTGGGCAACGGCGATCAGGGTCAGCCAACCCATTTCTATCCAGGACGCCGCTGGTTCGCGTTCAAGGTAATCATGCCTAAGGATTGGCCTAAAGATAAGCGCCTGGTGTGGACGCTCACCAATCGCGGCCGAACCAATCTCGCCAAGGGCTGGCTGCAGCCCGAATGGGAAATTGACCAGCTGCTGATTTCAAAAAATGCTATATCCGACCCTTTCCTTGGCGCCGCCAATACGAATCCGTCCGCTGACAACAAACCGCCAGTGATCACCGGCAGCGCCGCGGAAACGGTCGCCTTACCTGGGGCGGCTTTCCTAAAAGCCACAGCGACCGATGACGGCCTTCCGAAGCCGGGTCCCGGCGATCGCGGCGGGAAAGTGGAAGGCGTACGCATCCGCTGGATTCTTTATCGAGGTCCTGGCAAGGTTCAATTTGATCCCGCGTTGAGTCCGCCGCTCTATGGGAAACCTCTCACGTCGGAAACACGGGTGAGTTTCAGTACGCCCGGCAACTACCGCATCCGTGCCATTGCCACCGACGGAGCTTTGTTTTCGACCTACGACGTGGACGTCACCGTAAAGCCCGGCGCCTCTGCGGCCGCTCGCTAAGCCTTTGCTGGCTCAAACCTCCGTTTTTGTAGACCGATCACTTTAAACTGCGTTTTCATTCGAAGAGTCAAGCGCAGGCGCGATGCGCACTCGAATCTGGGTGTTGAAGGCAACAGGTCCCCAGGAGGATTCACCAGGCACTACTTCACGGTTACGGTAACGTCGCGAAATGTGGTTAGCGCGCCGTCGCTGGCGATCGCCCGCAGGATGTAAACGCCGGGCACCTTGAAGCTCGCCGTCGTCATGCAGGTAACGGGCTTTAGATAGCCGTGGGCGACGTTTTCGGAAGAAAAACTCACGCCTGCTGGACCGCGGTAGTGGATCCACCGAACAGAAAGCCCCGACGGAGCTGGCGTACCCACATCTTCGATGTCACGCAAAACTCGAGGTTTAGGGCGGCCGTCATCTTCGGCTGTAGCCGTTAGGGCAACAGTATTCGGCAGGGTAACTGCCTGAGGGCCCGAGGAACCGGTGAATACAGGTGGCTGATTATCGAGGTCAGTCCCGGCCCCGCTCTCCTGCATGACCACTTCCTTATTGATCTGCCACTCCGGCTGCAGCCAGCCCTTGGCCGTATTTGTCTTCCCGCCGCTGGTCAGCGACCAAACCACCTTGCGCTCCATGCCAAAGTCTTTGGGAACGACGACGAAGAAAACCATACGCTGACGGCGCGCGTAAAAATGCGTCGGCTGACCCTGATCGCCATTGCCGGAATCTGCACCACCCCCGACGCTGACGTTGTTGTCCGGCCCCAGAGGTATGTCCAGCTCCTCCTCATAATTCCGGTTCATATATCCGAACCACATGCTGAAAGTTCCGTCGGGATTGGGCATCCAGCCTTCGAATGCGGGTGTAACGTCTTGACCGCGCGCGATCCTCACTTGCCCCGCGTACGGGGCCTGCTGCGCCTTGATACAAGCCGGTAAAACAAGGAGAAATGTTCCAGTCAGAAACAGCATCGAATGCACGACGCGCACTGTAGATTCCTCCGTATAGCTTTTAAACAGATTTTCCGCATCCCTCGAGTTGGCCCTGCTCGAAAATCCATCTCGTGGCACTGCTATCAAATTTCTTTTCCCAAAGTCCAAACGCAACCTTTGGTTGCAAATAGAAAAGCGGATCTTTCAGCGCAGTGAGATTCTGCGCCATCTCGCCGAGCTTCCATTTGTATTTCCTCTCGTAAAGCGGAATGAAATTGCGAATTTTTTCGACCTGTCGTTCCGTTTCAACTACGCCTTCAAGAATTACCGCCTCGTCCGCCCGATCCGTGCAAATCGTGCAATGCGGATTGTTCGCAAGGTTCTGAGCTTTGCGCGATTTCGCACCTGTACTGAAATACATCAGACCGTCCATCCACAATCCCCAGATCACCATCACGTGCGGCCGGCCGTCAGGGCGAGTTGTGGCAATCCAGTATTGACGGCTCTTCTTGAGACGGTCTTCGGCCCATTTCCAGCGGAGCAGACCCTTCGCGCCTTTTCTTAAACCATAACCAGGAATGTAAGGCCGCGTTGCTTTCGGAGCTTTGTATTTTGTCGCCAAGTTATTGGCTGATTTTTTTTAGAGGAAAGGCTTCCGAGACCTCTTTTGTCCTGGTCTTTCGTTCGGCGACCTGCTCGTCGAATTCTTTCTGAGAGAGGTTGTAGAAGGTCATCCAGGCCATGGCCATATCGTCTATCGAGCGTTGGCCGTAGCCAATCCAATTATCCGGATCGTTGTTCAGCCGGTTCGAAGCCGTGTTGTTGTACCAGCTGACGAGGTGCAACACCGTGCCCGCCGGAAGCAGCGGCTGCGCATCCGTAGCATATTCGTACACCATCATCCAATTGAAATCGAAATGATTGATGCAGTTCAGAGTTTCCACTTTGTTGCCATCCCGCTGTTCGGATTTCTCTGGCAGGATCGCTTCCAGGCACTGGGCCTTGGCGCGGGTGTGCATGTGCGGAGCATACGAAAGGATGCGCGTCGGGTTGGTCAGGATCTTGTAGCTGTCGTAACGGACGTTATCGCTATTGGGTGGCAGGTCGAGTTCGTGATCATCGCCCATCAACTCGGTTTGCGCTACATACTTAGGCACATATCCTTTCGGATAAAAAATGAACCCGATCTCCACGTTTGTGGTGGTGTCTTCGCGATAAGGATGGATGTGCAATCCAAATACGACTTTGGTGCCGGCCTTCATCAGCCTCCCGGAGTCCTCCTCGAAAATGTTCGCGTTTTTTGCCTGAATGACCGCCGAGCCGCCGCCGGGATAGATCAGGCTGGTCCCAATGTGGTGAATCACCCTGCGGCCCTTCGTTGGCTTGATCTCCACCGCCTTGATGTATCGATCCTCCTTGACGCCCGGATCGACGATGATGTTCTTCCACATGTCGGGCCCGTTCGCTTTCACGACAATATCCTGGGGCATCGCGACCACAACTTCCGGACTCCCGATGTGCCAGATGTCATCGTCGAATTTCAGTGGCGCTGGCATTTCCGAAAGATTCCCCATCGGCGCGCCCCCATCGACCCATGCGACGATCGTGGCGATCTCATCATCTGTAAGCCCGCCGTAGTTCTTGAATTTGTTGATGCCCACGTTTGGGTCGACAAACCACGGGGGCATCATCCGTGCGCTGACCCGTTCTTTGATCGCCTTTGCCCACGGCCGCACTTCCTGGTAGGTCTGCAAAGACATCGGAGCGATAGCGTTCGGCCGGTGGCATTCCTGGCAATGCTGCTGAAGTATCGGCGCAATCTCCTTTGTGAATGTCACCTGCGCCGTCGTGTTGTCACCTGTCTGCGCCACTAGGCTGCCGCTTGCCAGAAACAGAGCGGCCAGCGCGCACAATGCGACAACATCCCATTGGTGCTCTTTCCCCGTCCGCTTCATATTAGTTTTCCTTGAGGCAAAGGCCGGTTTCGGCGTTCTTGTCTAATCTCTACGCCTCGTGTCCGGAAATGTCAACGCCGCATACTACCGGATGGTCCAATTGCTTTAGGAGGGCGCGGGACTTTCCTGGCTCAGGCGCCGGGCGACAACCACGCTGTAGTGAAATCCCGAAAAAACCGTGAACGCGGCGACCACATAGACAAGCACGCGCCGGGCGGCTACGAGTCCAGGATTATGAAATACCGCCGCGGCAAGCACCGTAAATACAAGCAGGATTTGCAGCGTCGTCGTTAATTTTCCATAAATCGAAGGAGGAAAAGACCGGTAACCGGTAGTCACGAGAATGACGGCCGCCGCGGTCAGGATCAGGACGTCCCGTCCGAGAACAAGAATGGTAAGCCACCAGCGAAGTTGCCCGTTGAGCGCCAGTACAATGAACGATGAGGAGAGCAGAAGTTTATCCGCGATGGGATCGAGATAGGCGCCCAGGCGCGATTTTTGATTCAGAGAACGCGCGAGCAGCCCATCCATGCTGTCGGTGAGCGCGGCGAGGATCAAAATCGCCAGCGCCCAGCTATATCGGCGGTAAAACACCAAAATGATGAAAATCGGCAGGAAACCTAGGCGCAGGAGCGTAAGCTGGTTCGGAACGGTGAGGATACGGCTCGCCATATGTGGGAGTTTTTCGGAAGCAGGTCAGGCGAACAATTCCAGATAATCCTTTAGCGAACGCCCCACCTTGCGCTCGAATATATCAGAAAACGAAGGTATGGAACCGCTGGGCTCGTCAAGCGCAATTCTTTCCACGCGCGTCATGGGGAAAAACAGCGTAGGCAGGCCGACGCGATCGCCCTCCGGATGCAACACCTGATGGACGAAATCGTCAAACGAATTCAGATCGATGCCGCGCAGAGTCACACCGGCCGTATTCAGCGCGAGCAATTCGCCCCACACTTTTTCCCGCGGCGTGTGCAGGCTGAGAATCACGATAGAGTGCAGTTCCAAACGTCCTCTGTACTGCGTGCAGATCAATCTAGTGTTGTCATTCCGAGGAGCGGTCGCCTTTTGCTCCAGCGGGCTTTTGTGCTGCGGCGGCCGCGCCGAGGAATTCGCAGTTCGCTTTCGTCTATACGCTGCTAACTCTCGCACCTCCGACACTCAGAGCGCGATCTTTTTCAAATCCGGCGGCACGTGCAGTCGCGCTTCGGTCAGTTTTTGAACCGCTTCGGGGCTCATATCGTCCGCAATTTCTCGCAGGAAAAGCCCGTCCGGAGTTACCTCAATGACGGCGAGTTCGGTGACGATGAGATCCACGACGCCAACTCCCGTCAACGGCAAAGTGCATTTGCGCATAATCTTGGGTTTGCCGTCTTTGCTGGTGTGCTCCATCGCGATAATCACGCGTTTTGCGCCGGAGACAAGGTCCATGGCCCCGCCCATGCCTTTGAGCATCTTCCCGGGAATTGCCCAATTGGCAAGATTCCCTTTTTCATCAACCTGCAGACCGCCTAACACGGTCAGATCGATATGCCCGCCGCGAATCATCGCGAACGAATCGGAACTCGAAAAATAGCTGCTGCCGGGAATCTCGGAGACGGTTTCCTTTCCCGCGTTCACCAGGTCGCAATCCTCTTCGCCTTCCACGGGAAACGGGCCCATGCCCAGCATGCCGTTTTCGGATTGAAAGATTACTTCCGTCCCTTCTGGAACATAATTCGCGACCAGCGTGGGCATGCCGATGCCCAGATTGACGGTAAAGCCATCACGCAACTCCTGCGCCACGCGTCGCGCGATCCATTCGCGTTTATCGATTTCGCTTGTTGGCATTTTTCCTCTCCTCGCGCTCGAACAAGTATTCAGACATGCGCGCGCCGCCTGGTCGTGCGCTTCTCGATGCGGTGTTCATAGTGCGCGCCCTGAAAAAGTGCATCCACGAAGACGCCCGGCGTGTGCACCTGGTCCGCTGGAATGCCGCCGAGGTCCACCAGATGCTCCACCTCGGCGATGACATAATCGGCTGCCGTGGCCATCACCGGATTGTAGTTTCGCGCCGTCTTCCGATACATTAGGTTGCCCCAGCGGTCGCCTTTCCAGGCTTTCACAAACGCAAAATCCGCGTGCAGCGCCTTTTCCAGCACGTACATTCGCCCGCCAAACTCCCGCGTTTCTTTTCCTTCGGCGATCATCGTGCCGTACCCGGTGGGCGTATAAAACGCCGGAATGCCCGCTCCCCCGGCGCGAATTCTTTCCGCCAGCGTTCCTTGGGGATTCAGTTCCAGTTCAATCTCCCCGCTCAGCACCAATTGCTCGAAAAGTTTGTTTTCCCCGACGTAAGATGCCACCATTTTCCGCACCTGCTTCGATCTCAAAAGAAAGCCGATGCCGTAATCTGAAGTTCCCGCATTATTGGAAATAACCGTTAGATTTTTCGTGCCCGCCCGCTGCAGCGCGGCGATTAAGTTTTCGGGAATGCCGCAAATCCCGAAACCGCCCATCAGAATTGACGCGCCGTCCGGAATCTTCCGGACGGCCACCTCCGCATTAGCAACCGTTTTGTCCATTTAGACTGCCAGTCCTCCTGCTAGTCGTGTTCCTCTGGTCGCGGCGCCTGTAGCAAACCTCTCACTTTATCGCAAATTGTGAAGCAGTTTGTAGACGTCGTTGGCTGCGGCGAACTCCTCTTCAAGTTCGCGTTGCCTCAAGTGTGCGCGTAGATGTTCGATCGCCTGCGTCAGCCGGTCCAGAGCCATGTCCAAATTATCGGTGTTTGTAAGCACGATGTCCCGCCACACCGCATAAGGACTGCCCGCTAGCCGCAACGCGTCTCGCAAACCGCGGCCGGCAAGCGTGAGCGGCAGCCCTGTCTGATCCGTCGCTTCGCGCGTCACGCCCGCCAGCGCGATCGAAACCAGCTGCGGAAGGTGGGAGACAAAAGCCGCGGCGCGGTCGTGCGTAGCAGCATCGATCCAAATGGGCCGCGCGCCGATGGCCTCGATCAGTCGCACGAAATTCGCCACGCGCTCGTCACCGCGTTCGATTTGATCCATCTGCTCGCTGGGGATCGAGCCGTCCTCGGCTCCGACCAGGGCGTATTTCGCTCCGCGAAACAGCGACGCGTCCGCGCCGTCGATGCCGGAAACTTCGCTGCCCGCCATCGGATGCCCGCCAAGGAAGGCCACACCGTCAGAAAAGGATCTTTCGGCCGTTGCGCAAATCGCACGTTTTGTGCTGCAAGCATCGGTAACGAGCGCGCGACGCGGAACGTGGCGGGCAATTTCCGGCAGCCTTTCAATGGCCAAGCCCACCGGGAGAGCAATGTAAATGAGTTCGGTGCCCGCGAGCGCATCAGATAGTTCCGGCTTGCCCTCGTCGATCACCCGCAGCGCGAGGGCACGCTCGAGCACGGTCGGTTTGTCCCACCCGGTAATGTGCAGGCCGGGGAACGCGTTCCGCGCGGCCAGCGCAAACGAACCGCCAATCAGTCCGGTTCCGAGCACGGCCGCACGCGAGAAAAGCTCAGCCATCATGCGGCGATGCTGCGGCCGACGGCCGGCACGATCATACGCAGTTCTGTCATTAATTGCTCAAACTGACCGAATTCGAGCGATTGCGCCCCGTCGGAGAGTGCGTGTTCGGGGTCGTTGTGAACTTCCAGCAAAAGGCCATCCGCACCGGCGGCAACCGCCGCGCGCGCCATGGGCACGACTTTGTCGCGCCGTCCGGTGCCGTGTGACGGATCAGCCAGAATCGGCAGATGCGAAAGTTTCTTGATGACGGGAATCGCGGCAATGTCCAGCGTATTGCGAGTGTAGGTTTCGAACGTGCGGATGCCGCGCTCGCAGAGGATTACGTTGTAATTCCCGCCCGACATGATGTATTCCGCGCTGAGCAGCCATTCCTCGATCGTCGCAGACATGCCTCGCTTAAGCAGCACGGGTTTTTCCACCGTGCCGAGTGCGCGCAGCAAATGATAGTTCTGCATATTGCGCGCTCCCACTTGGAGCACATCTACACACGGTAACATCAGCGCAATTTGTGAAGGGTCCATCACTTCGCTTACCACCACGAGGTTGTAGCGATCTCCGGCAGCGCGCAGCAGCTCTAAACCTTTTTCGCCGAGTCCCTGAAACGAATACGGCGAACTGCGCGGCTTGAAAGCCCCGCCGCGCAGCAAGCGCGCCCCCCATTTCGAGACGTGTGCGGCAATTTTGTCGATTTGTTCGGCCGATTCTACCGCGCACGGGCCCGCAGCGATCACCACCTCAGGACCACCGACATTCACACCTCGCGGTAATGTGACAATCGTGCCTTCGGGACGAAATGCGCGGCTCGCGAGCTTGTAGGGCTGCGTGATGCGGACGACTTCGCGTACGCCGGCCAGCAACTCAATGTCGCGGTGATCGAAATCCGGCCTCACGCCGACGGCGCCCAACACGGTTTGCGACACGCCAGTCGAGCGATGGATATCAAATCCGAGTGACACGAGATGGTCGATCACGTTCTGGACCTGCTCCTCGCTCGCTCCCGCTTGCATTACCACGACCATGAATGCTTGTTTACTCCTTCATCATTTATGCCGGTCGGGATCGGCTTCGGCTTCGTCCTGCATGATCGTGCGCTCAACCGAACGCGCTTCATCCAGAATGCGCTCGAAAAGCCGCCGGATCGCGGCTTCGCTCAAAGGGCCGCGGTTCGCGCGCTCCACCGCGGCCAAAACTTCGCGTTCGCGGTCAGGCTGATAAAGTGGCGAGCCGTCCTGCTTTTTCAGCCGTCCGATCTCCAGCACGCAACGCGAGCGCTCGTTCAGCAATTCGACCAGTTTACGGTCGATCTCATCAATTTTGCGGCGCCACTCCCCGACGCTCATGCGCCCGGCTCCCGACGGCTCATTCCCGTCCTGCCGGCCTGCTTCAAGGAACGCACCCGCGCGCCGAGTGCCTCTCGCGCGGCATCGACGCTTGGCGCTGTCTCAATTTCCTGTACGAGCGCCGAGCCCACGACGGCCGCGTCCGCCAGCCCGCCCAGCACCGAAACCTGCCCCGGCAGAGAAATGCCGAACCCCACGGCAATGGGCAATTTGCTGGCCCGTCGCACCCGGCGGATAAAGCCTGGCAAATCCTCCGGCAAGTTTTCTCGCGCGCCGGTCACGCCCGTCCGTGAGATGACATAGAGAAATCCGCTTGACGCTTCCGCGATCCGCGCCAGCCGTTCGTCGGTAGAAGTTGGCGCGGCCAGAAAAATCGTGTCCAGTCCGTTGGCATGCACGATGCGACGGTAATCTCCCGCTTCCTCGGGTGTGAGGTCGGTAATCAGCACGCCATCAGCCCCCGCAGTTGCGGCGCGCCGCGCGAACGATCCGACTCCCATTTGCAGGACGGGATTGTAATAGCTGAAAAGCACCATCGGCACGTCGCTCTGACGCCGGATCGAGGCGATCAAATCGAGCACGCCCGCAAGCGTCGTGCCTGCGTGCAAGGCGCGCTCGCTCGAGCGCTGGATAGCCGGCCCGTCGGCGACGGGATCGCTGAATGGCACGCCCAGTTCGATCACGTCGGCACCCGCTGCATCGAGCGCGAGCACAAACGATTCGGTTGCTTCCAGCGAGGGGTCGCCAGCCGTGATGAACGCAACTACACCCATCTCGCCACGGCGTCCGAGTTCTTCAAAGCGGCGCTGAATGCGTGTCGTCGTACGCGGTTTTGGCACGGCGGTAAAGTTCGTGGCCATTAGAGATACCGCGCGAGGATTTCCATGTCTTTATCACCCCGCCCGGAAAGATTGAAGATCACGACTTCCTCGCGGCGCATGCGCGGCGCTCGCTCAATCAGCTCGGCCAGCGCATGAGCGCTTTCGAGCGCGGAAATAATCCCTTCCTGACGTGCGAGCGTCCGTGCGGCGTTGATTGCCGCATCATCGCTCGCCGCCGTATATTCGGCGCGATGCTTTTCGGCCAGCAGCGCGTGCTCGGGCCCGACGGCGGGATAATCCAGTCCCGCCGAAACCGAATGCGTCGTGGCGATCTGCCCGTCTTTTGTTTGCAGCACGTACGTGTACGTGCCCTGCAGCACGCCAGGGCGCGCGCCGGTAAATCCCATCGACGCCGTCAGCCGCGCCGCGTGTTCGCCGAGTTCGTGACCGCGGCCGCCCGCCTCGACCCCGAGCATCTTCACACCAGGATCATCGAGGAAAGCGTGGAATAGCCCTATCGCGTTCGACCCGCCGCCGACGCAGGCGACCAGCAAATCCGGCAGCCGCTTTTCCGCTTCCAAAATTTGACGCCGCGCCTCCTCTCCGATCACCTTATGAAAATCGCGCACCATCTGCGGATACGGATGCGCTCCCAGCACTGAACCGAGCAGGTAATGGGTGGTCCGTACATTGGTCACCCAATCGCGCATCGCTTCGTTGATCGCATCTTTCAGCGTGCGGCTGCCGGAATTCACGCCTATGACTTCCGCGCCCATCAAGCGCATGCGCGAGACGTTCAGCCGCTGTCGCTCCATGTCTTCCGTACCCATGTAAACGACGCATTCCATGCCGAAACGTGCCGCTACCGCGGCCGTCGCCACCCCATGCTGGCCCGCGCCGGTCTCCGCAATAATGCGGCGCTTGCCCATGCGTTTTGCAAGCAGCGCCTGGCCCAGGCAGTTGTTGATCTTGTGCGCGCCCGTATGCAGCAGGTCTTCACGCTTGATATAAATGCGCGCCCCGCCAAGATGCTCGCTGAGCCGTGACGCGAACTGCAGGGGTGTAGGCCGCCCCGCGAAATTGCGCAACAGTTCGTCGAGTTCGCGCGCGAAGCCGGCGTCCGCCCGCGCCGCGCTGTAGGCGTGCTCCAGCTCCTCGAGCGGCGCCACCAACGTTTCCGGGACGTAGCGCCCTCCATACGGACCGAATCGCCCGCGGACATCGGGCCAGATTTGTACCGCCGTCGTCACGTCCTTCTCTCCCCAATTTTTCCAGCGCCCAAATCGGCAGCGTGATTTGCAGCTTCCACTTCGCGCATCAGCGCACGCAGAGCGCGGGGATCTTTTTTCCCCGGCCGCGACTCGATCCCGCTGGCTACATCAATTCCAAAAGGCCTCGCTTCCGCTATGGCCTGCGCAACGTTGTCCGGCCGAATGCCGCCCGCCACAATCACCGGCCGGTAACGCCCGGCCTCCCTGGCCAGCCGCCAATCTGCCGTGCGTCCCGTGCCGCCGTAAAGCTTGTTGCTGTAGCCATCGAGCAGAAACGCGGAGACAGCTTTATAGCGAGCCAGCGCTTCCAGCTTGAATCGCGGTCCGGCGGCGAATGCTTTGATCACACGAAATCGACGCGCCAGATTGTTCGCTTCCACGGGTTGCTCATCGCCATGCAACTGCACGCCATCGAGCCGTAAGGCGCCCGCGAGGGCGGCAATCACGTGCACCGGCCAATTCACGAATACGCCGATGGTGGCCACCACCGGCGGCAGCTTCCGCGCGATCTCCCATGCCGCCGCGGGACTGATTGACCTGGGGCTGGGCGGATAAAAATTAAATCCGAGCGCGTGCGCGCCCAGATCGACTGCTAGCCGCGCGTCGGGCCAATTCGTTATGCCGCAAATTTTAACGTGAACGATGCGAATTCCCCTGGCCCGAATCTTCATCCCGGCTCGCAGCAGCCCCGGTCGCAGCCTCGATCATGCGCGCGAGTGCCGCGGCCGGATCCGTTTCGCGCATAAAGCTCTCGCCGATGAGGAAGGCGTCGAATCCGGCCGCGCGCAATTTCCCCAAATCCTCGGCCGAACGCAGGCCCGATTCGCTGACCGCAATGCAGTCGTTCGGGATACGCTCGATCAGGTCCAACGAAGTTTCCACCCGCACTTCGAGCGTGTGCAAGTTGCGGTTATTTACGCCCACGATGCGCGCCCCGGCGGCCAGCGCGCGTTCGAGCTCTTCGGCGGTGTGCACTTCAACCAGCGGCTCCATACCCAGTTCGCGTCCCACTGCCAGCAGATCGGACAGTACCTCATCATCCAGGGCCGCCGCGATCAGCAGAAACGAGTCTGCATTCGCCGCCCGCGCCTCCCACACCTGGTACGCGCTTACGATGAAATCTTTCCGCAGAGCGGGAAGCGCCACGGCTGCGCGTGCATCGCGCAAATGCGCCAGCGTGCCTTGAAAGTTCTCCTCTTCCGTCAGCACAGAAATCGCCACCGCACCGCCCTGCTCAAATCCGCTCGCAAGCGCGGGCGGCTGGAAATCCCGGCGCAGCAGGCCCGCTGAAGGCGAAGCCTTTTTGATTTCGGCGATTACGTTGATCTGCCTGCGCGTGAGCGCACCCGTAAAATCGCGCGGTGCATCAGCCTTGGCCGCCGCGATTCGCAGCACGGTTTCCGGCATGATGCGCTGCCGGCGCGACACTTCGGCGCGACGCCTGTCGAGAATGCGGCTGAGGACCGTTCCGGCCCTGGTTTCGGTGACGGACACACTGCGCTCCGGCGCTTTTTGGCGCGCTGCGGATAAACCAAGAATGCTATGCCCCGCTTTGCTCGATGTCAATTTAACCGCAGCGCACCGGCGGAACGCAAAGTTCGCCTCGGCCCGGCCGTCTCGGTTCCGAGTCGTCACCGGAAAACAGCCGAGAACCTGCCGCGACCGCCCTTGCTGGCCGTTTTAAAAAATCAACACCCCCGCAAAATATATCTTGACACGATATATTGTGAGGATGTATTTTGGGTTCAGCCAAAGACCACTGGATCCGCCTCCGCGGGTTAGACCCTTCTTCCCACTCGATCTCCTGCGGAGGCGGTCTTCTTTTCAGTGCACTTTTTTTCCAACTGTATTTTCAGCCGCGCTACAATTTCTATGCTGTGGTCCAACTGAAACGCGTCTACGAACCCGCGCGCAGCTCCGACGGCTACCGCATCCTGGTGGACCGCGTCTGGCCGCGTGGCGTATCCAAGGAACGCGCCCATATCGCTCTATGGCTGAAAGAGATCGGGCCCTCGACCGCTCTTCGCAAATGGTTCGGGCATGATCCCGGGCGCTGGCCCGAATTTCAGAAACGTTATCGCCAAGAGCTGCGCGAGAAATCCGGCTTGCTGGCGCAGATTAAGCAACTCGAGCGCGAGCACCGCGCCCTGACACTCATTTATTCGGCCCGTGACGAGCAGCACAACCAGGCGGTGGTGTTGCGTGACCTGCTTGCCTCGCGTGCTCCGCGCGCCGGGGCGGGCCGGTCATCGGCGAAAAAGGCCGGTGCGTGAGCGAGCCGGCGCGCGGTGAATCGCCCGAGCTGCAGCTCGCGCGCCTTCGCGAAGCTGTAGTTTCCTGCCGAAAGTGCCCGCGCCTCGTTCAATATCGCGAGGATGTGGCGCGCACCAAACGCCGCGCCTTTCGCCATTGGACCTACTGGGGCCGTCCGGTGCCCGGATTTGGCGAACCGCATGCCACGCTGCTGATCGTGGGTCTCGCGCCGGCTGCGCACGGAGCCAATCGCACCGGACGCATGTTCACCGGCGATCGTTCCGGCGATTTTCTCTATGCCCGCCTGTATGACGCTGGATTCGCAAACCAGCCCACTTCCGTCAAAGCCGGTGATGGTCTCGAACTGCATGATGCCTACATATCCGCCGCCGCTCGTTGCGCTCCGCCCGATAACAAGCCGCTGCCGGAGGAATTGCGCAACTGCGCCCCGTATCTCGAAGAGGAGTTTGCGATCCTGCGGCCGCGTGCGGTCCTCGCGCTCGGGGCCATCGCCTTCCACGCCTGCTTGCGGCTGCTGTTGAAACAGGGGCGAATTGATTCCGTCGGCGCCTATCATTTTTCCCACGGTGCCGAATTCAAACTGCCCGGCGGCCTGCCGCATCTCTTTGCCAGCTACCATCCCAGCCAGCAAAACACGCAAACGGGCAAGCTCACCCCGGCCATGTTCAACGCTGTTTTGCGTCGCATCCGCCGTGTGCTCGGCCGGCCGCAGATGAAAAATCCGCGCCGCTGATCTGGTAGTATTCCTCGCATGACCGAAAAGCTGACCGTCGGGCTGGTGCAGCGCAAATGCTCGACCGATTCCGCCGCGAATCTCGCCGGCACAATTGAAGCCGTTCGCGATGCCGCCAAACGCGGCGCCCAGGTCATCTGTCTGGAGGAACTTTTTCGATCTCAATATTTCTGTCGTGACGAAAACCCCGAAAATTTCGATCTCGCCGAACCCGTTCCTGGCCCCACGACAGAAGCCATAGGCAAGCTGGCGCGCCAACTCGGCGTCGTGATCGTCGCCTCGATTTTCGAACGCCGCGCTCCGGGCCTTTATCACAATACGGCTGCCGTGCTCGACGCCGATGGCGCGCTGCTTGGGCTTTACCGCAAGATGCATATCCCGGATGACCCGCTTTACTACGAGAAGTTCTACTTCACGCCCGGCGACCTCGGCTTCCCTAATTTCAATACGAGGTACGGCCGCATCGGCGCACTCGTCTGCTGGGATCAGTGGTATCCCGAGGGCGCGCGGCTCTCCAGCTTGCGGGGCGCGAACATCCTGTTTTATCCGACCGCCATCGGCTGGCATCCTTCGGAGAAGGCTCAATTCGGCCCTGCGCAGCTTGACGCCTGGCGCACCATCCAGCGTTCTCACGCCATCGCCAACGGCATCTTCGTCGCCGCGGTAAACCGCGTCGGTTTCGAAGGCCCGCCTGACAGCGGCCTCGAATTCTGGGGCTCATCCTTCGTCTGCGACCCTTTCGGCCAGGTGATTGCCGAAGCATCCACGAACAAAGAAGAGACGCTCGTGGTCGAATGCGACCTGCGCCGCATGGAAGAGGTGCGGCGCAACTGGCCCTTCCTCCGCGACCGGCGCACCGACGCGTATGCGCCGCTGCTCGAGCGATGGCTCGGGTGATGCACCGCAAATCCGTTCGCCCCGGCCCGGGCGTCAGTGAGACGCCCGCGGCGCTCGGCTACCGAATGCCCGCCGAATGGGAGCCGCACGAAGCCACCTGGCTCGCCTGGCCTCACGAACGTACCGATTGGCCCGGTAAATTTGCTCCCATTCCCTGGATCTATGCCGATATCGTGCGGCATCTCGCGCGCGTGGAGCGCGTGCGCATTCTCGTGCAGGATCGCGGCGAAGAACGGGCGGCCCGCCGCATTTTGCAAAAAAGCGGCGTCGAGCCGGCGACCGTCGAATTTTTCATTGCACCCACCAATCGCGGATGGATCCGCGATTTCGGCGCCATTTTTCTTAAGCACAGCCCAAAGGCCGCTGCTAACGATGGCGCCTCGATTCCCGACGGTGTCATCACGAGGGCCGCATCTCCCGGCCCAAGGGATCTGCTTTGGGACGAGGCGGGTGTCGCCGCCACCAAGTGGCGCTTCACGGCCTGGGCCAAATACGACGATTGGCAGAAAGACAATGCCGCCATGCGTCGCGCTTTGCCGAAGCTGAAAATCCCGGTTTTTGAGCCGCAATACAGAGGCCGTCCGGTGGTGCTCGAGGGCGGCAGCATCGACGTGAACGGCGCGGGCACGCTGCTGACTACCGAGGAATGCTTGCTCAGCTCAGAGCAGTCACGCAATCCTGGCTTCACCCGGGGCGATTGGGAAGCCGTTTTCCGCGATTACCTGGGCGCGGCAAACGTGCTCTGGCTCGGCCGCGGCATCGCCGGCGACGATACCCACGGTCACGTGGACGATTTGGCGCGCTTCGTGAACCCTACGACCGTGGTCACGGTCGTCGAGCCAGATCGCTCTGACGCCAATTACGACCCTTTGCAGGAAAATCTCGCGCGCTTGCGCGAGATGCCGGCCAAAGATCAGCAGGGCCGCGCATTGCGTATCGAGACCTTGCCTATGCCTCGGCCGGTGTGGTTCGCGGGCCAGCGGCTGCCCGCCAGTTACGCTAATTTCTATATCGCCAACAAAATTGTGCTGGTGCCTACGTTCAGCGATCCCGCCGATCGGACCGCGCTCAATACTCTGGCAGCGCTATTCCCCGATCGCGAAGTTATCGGCATACCCGCGCGCGACCTCGTCCTCGGCCTCGGCACCCTGCATTGCATGACCCAGCAGCAACCCGCCTAAGCCTTTCGAATGATTAGTCTCGCCGAATTCGTCGCTGATTTCGCAAAAGGAATCGAGCTTGCCGACAAGCGAGGTCCGATAGCGGTTAATGCGCGGAACGAAAGTGCTTTTCAATCCGGACTCGGTCCGCATTCCGAAAACGAAACGATCAAATTAGTTCTAAGTGAGCTGTCCGCGTTCAATGGCGAGGAATATCAGTCCTATGCATTGGGAGTACCCTACCCGCAAATGTCGCGAAAGAAGTGTGATTTGTGCTTGGGACACGCACCGAATTGGACATGGACCATCGAGGTCAAAATGCTGCGCCTATATGGCGATAACGGTAAGTTGAACGATAACATGCTTATGCACATCCTTTCGCCTTACCCTGAGCATCGGAGTGCTCTCACCGATTGTCAGAAACTGCTCGATTCCGGGTTGCAAGGGCGGAAAGCAATCGTGATGTATGCCTACGAGAGCACGCAATTCCCAACAACTCCCGCGTTACACGCGTTCGAATTGTTAGCTAATGACTGTGTGCAGCTGTCTCCGCGGGTGACAGCTTCCTTCCTAGGTTGAACACATCCGTACATCAGAGCGGGGTCGTAGCAGGCTGGGAAATCGCGCAGAAGCGTGTCTAGGACAAAGGGCCCGGACTCCGGCTCCGCCGGAGCCCGGATTTTCCGCTAGTGGGTTACCGCTTGTGCGCCATCGCGTAGTCGATGCCGAATTGCTTCAGCTTGGGATTATTCATGCCCAGATCCGTGGCTTCTTTTTCGGCCTTGGCTTCGTCCCAATGGTCCACCACCATGCGCTTGATGAACCACATGGTCGCGGCGCGGCCACCCCCGGCGCAGTGGATGAATGCAGGCTCGACGCCGCTCGTGGTGATCGCGGCAATGAATTTGTCCGCAGCCTCATTGCTCGGATTCATGGCGTTGAACGGAATGCTGTAGTAGCGCAGGCCGACATTCTTCGCCGCTTCGCCTTCGCCTTCGAGATTTGCGCCAGGCTCACTGGCCTCCCGGAGATTGATGATAGAGGCAAAGCCCATCTCTTTGATCTGCGGTACCACCGTCGTCTTGATCGCGCCGGAGCAGGCCACCGTGGTCTGCAGCCGGCGGAAATTGGTGATCCCGTCAACGTTTTCTTTGGTGACTTCCTGCGCTCGCGCCGTCGCGAATGCCAGGCATGACACCATCAACAAACCCGCCGCCACCAGGAAATTCTTTTTCATACCTTCCTCCTGAAAAGCTGTGTCTTCCCCCTTTTTTGCCCCGCCGATCATAACATGTCCCTGCTTGGGCGCTTTGCCGCCACATGCGGAAAGAATGCCGTGCCACCGTCGATGCTTTCGGCGGACGCGTGTATGATAGCGTGCCAAGAACGTCGCTGGGCTGGGGACCAAATATTCCTTGCTGGGAGAGTTCTGATGCAAAGAGTAGCAATCGTATCCTTAATCCTGGTCCTTTCCGCTTCGTTTGCTCGTGCTCAGAGCAAGTCTGCGAAATCTCTGGACATCTACGTAATCGACGTGGAGGGCGGCAACGCCGTGCTGTTTGTCGCTCCCTCTGGAGAATCCATGCTTGTTGACACAGGAAACGGTGGAGACGGTGCCGTTCGTGATGCAGGACGGATTATGGCTGCGGTCAAAGATGCCGGCGTGAAACACATTGATCACCTGATCATCACCCATTACCACAACGATCACATCGGCGGTCTAGCCGAGCTTGCAAGGCAGATCTCGATTAAAGAGTTTATAGACCACGGCGCGAATAGTCAGCCCAACCCCAATATCGATCCTGTCCTACAGCGCTATTCAGAACTATATCGTGAAGCAAAGCACACGGTTGCAAAGCCTGGAGACAAGATCGCCATTGCTGGTTGGAATGGCGCATTGTTGCGTCAGATGGCAAGGTCTTGAAAACCGCTTTGCCAGGAGCCGGTGCTCCGAATCCCTTTTGCGCCAGCTTCAAGCACCAGGATGTGCCCCAGACCGAAGACGACCATTCAGTCGGAAGCTTTGTGACGTTCGGGAAGTTTCACACCGTCATCCTGGGCGACCTCACTTTGAACCGGCAATTCGATCTCATGTGTCCGAACAATCGCTTGGGTTCTGTGGATCTGGACTTGCTTGCGCGTCATGGAAATCTGAATTCGGAGCTGCTCGTGTACCCTCTTCATCCGCGAGCGGCGATCATGAACGACGGGACACGTAAGGGAGCGCCGCCTGACGCAATGAAGGTGCTTTTTAGCTCTCCGATGCCGTTGGACGTTTGGGAGATGCACTTTTCACTTTTGAGCGGCCAGGAATATACGGTTCCTGGCATGTTCATTGCGAACACGCTGGATGAGCCACTCGCGGCGATACCCATAGCTCCTCAATCGGCTCCTCCACAGGGCCAGCAGGCTCCCCCACCGCCACAGCACAATGGCACTGCTTACTATTTCAAGATTGCGGCGCTGCAGGATGGCACTTTTACAGTGACAAACACACGTAATGGTTTCAGTAAGACCTACAAAGCGGAAGCCGGCCGCGGCGATTAGGTTTTCTCTTGTTTCCTAATATTTGTGGAGAGAAGTGGATATGGATATGACGCGTCGGGGCTTTCTTCAAGCAAGCATTGCCACAGCTGCATTCGACCCGACGGGAAGTCTCAGACTGGCTGCCCAGGCCAACTCTCGCACGCAAGACTGGACATTTTTAAGCATTGCCGACCTGAGTGAACTGATTCGCACCCGCAAGATCTCACCCGTCGAATTGACTCGCGCCATGCTGGAGCGCATCGACCGGCTTAATTCGAACCTAAACGCGTATATCACCGTGACTGCCGATCTTGCGATGAAGACTGCCCAGCAAGCCGAATCCGAGATTCAGCACAACCGCTGGCGCGGCCCCTTGCACGGCATCCCCATTGCTCTCAAAGACCTCTTCGATACAGCTGGGATCAAGACAACCGCTGGCAGTGCTCTCTTCAAAGACCGGGTACCGGAGCATGATGCGGAAGTAGTACGCAGACTGAAAACTGCGGGCGCTGTAATTCTCGGCAAGACGAATATGCACGAGTTCGCTTATGGAGGCACGTCTCTGGTGACTGCCTTCGGGGGGGTCCACAATCCCTGGGACACCCGGCATATAGCTGGTGGATCTTCAGGTGGGTCAGCCGCGGCCGTAGCGGCGGGACTTTGCTATGGTGCGCTGGGATCAGACACAGCCGGTTCAATCAGGCAGCCTGCAGCTTACTGTGGAATCGTCGGCCTCAAGCCTACCTATGGCTTGGTCAGCACGCGCGGCGTCATTCCACTTTCCTGGTCGCTCGATCACGTCGGACCAATGGCGCGTACCGTAGCTGACACGGCTCTGCTGCTGCAAACCATCGCTGGATATGACGCGGAAGAAAGTACCAGCATCCCGATGGATGTGCCGAACTACGCCGCCGCGTTACACCAGCGACCAACATCGGTCCGGCTTGGCGTAGCACGTGATTTCTTTTTCGAAGGACTAGCCCCTGAGATCGACGCAGCCACCAAACAGGCCTTAGCGGTTCTTCAAAAACTGACGGCGGTGGTCACAGACGTATCTATTCCGGCCCGCAATCAAGAGGAATTACGATCCACAGTGCGGTCAGCGGAGGCCTACGCGTATCACGCTGAATTCGTCAACAAAGACCCGGAGCTCTACCAACCTGAAACTCTTGCCCGCCTACGCGCAGATGCAAAAACCGGCACCACTGCTTATATCCAAGCACGCCGCCAGCTTGAAATTACGCGGCGGAATATCGCCCAGGTGTTTCAGACTGTAGACCTGATCGTGACACCAACGAGTCCCATCCTTTCGCCTCCAATAACGGATTTCAACCACGACCGGGGCGGCTCCGCGGACTTCCTCGTTCGTAATATCCAAAACACGTCACCGTTCGACGTGTACGGCTGGCCCACGATTTCTGTCCCGTGTGGGCTTAATGGCTCCGGCTTGCCGATCGGGCTTCAGATTAGCGGTCCCGCTGGAAAGGATGCCCTCGTGCTTCAGGTCGCACACGCCTATGAACAGGCTACTGAGTGGCACAAACGGACGCCAAATGTGGCGTGAATTGTCACAACGCATTCCACGAATGATCGTCGCAACCGCTAGTCTAATTATTCTTGTTACGTGCTTGTTGTCGCCGCAGCGCGCTTCTGGGCAGGCGGCCATCGCAAAACCGCCATCGTTCGAGCCTACTGAGACATCGATCGACGCAATACATCGCGCCTACAAAGCGGGCGTCATCACATCGCATCAGCTGGTCCAGGCCTACCTCGATCGCATCCAGGCCTATGATCAACACGGCCCGGCTATCAACTCAATCATCACGCTCAATCCCAATGCCCTGGCGGACGCAGACAGCTTGGACGCCGAGTACAAGAAATCCGGCTTTGTTGGACCTCTGCACGGCATTCCTGTTCTGGTAAAAGACGAGATTGACACCGCAGGAATGCCAACCACCCTCGGTTCAGTGGTTTTCAGAAATTATCGGCCAACATTGGATGCCTTTGTCGTCTCAAAACTGAAGAAAGCCGGCGCCATCATTCTTGGCAAGACTACATTGAGTGAGTTCGCTGCTGGTGATACCTATGGCTCCCTGTTTGGAGCGACACGCAATCCTTACGATCTCGAAAGAACTGTCGGTGGATCCTCTGGAGGTTCCGGCGCGGCAGTGGCGGCTAACTTCTCGACTGTGGCCATAGGTGAGGAGACGTTCGCTTCGATTCGCCGGCCCGGCGCTTGGAACGACATCGTCTCGATGAGACCAACTTCGGGTCTGGTGAGTCGAAGCGGGATGTATGACGGTTATCCGACCTCTTCCTCGACAATGGGCCCAATGGCGCGCTCGGTACGAGATTTGGCCGAGTTGTTGGATGTCATGGTGGGTTATGACCCTGACGACCCGCAGACTGCCTTAGGCGTTGGGCACATCCCTGAGAGCTACACAAAATTCCTCGATGTGAATGGACTTAAAGGAGCACGGATAGGCGTTCTTCGTGAATCCATCGGCATAGGATCGGAGCCTGAATCGGAAGATTTCAAGAAGGTCGACTCGGTATTCGAGAGCGACGTTGCGGAATTGAAAGCTGCGGGCGCAGTACTCGTTGATCCCATCGTCATTCCCCGGCTGAAAGAGCTATTGGCCAAGCGGGCGGATAATCCGGCGATCTCCGAAGAAGCCTTGCAGATTTGGCTTAAACGTAATCCAAACTCGCCTTTCAAAACGCGCCAGGATATTCAGAACTCGTCTGACGTAGACAAAATTTTCCCGCCTACAAAAGCTGCGCAATGGAAGAAGCCTCTCGCTGATCCAGATCTTGCCAGGTACGGTGAATACTTACTTGCCAGACAAGAGTTGATGATCAACCTCCTAAAGGTGATGGCTGATAACCGCCTGGATGCCATTGTCCACAAATCGGTGGAGCATCAGCCAACTCTTATCCGTGATGGAATGAAGCCCCCTTACCCAAGCAACAAAGGCGTTCCCGTCCTGAATACGTTTCTTGTGTACGTCCCTTCCATAACGGTGCCCTCGGGATTTACTGCGGATAATCTTCCGGCAGGGATTACTTTTCTGGGCAGACCTTATAGCGAGCCGGCAATGATCAAGCTCGCCTTTTCTTACGAGCAGGCAACCCGTCATCGTCTTCCGCCAAAAACCACCCCGGCGCTGCGGTCGGACAGGTAGTTCCAATTTCAGCTGGTCGCGTGATAGGCGACCCCCCTGGGTCGCCACGGGCGAAGTTGTTGTCTTGCGGCAAACTGCTTAGTAAGCTGCATTTACTGCCAGGATGCCGGGCTGACGGAATGGCAGACGTTCGGGACTTAAAATCCATCCGGGGCCATTTTCGCGGCCTATCGGCACCACAGCGAAACACAAGGAACCGAAGCGCTAGACCGCGATATTCGCCAGTGTCCATGCGGCTCTGGTGAGCTTGCCTCCGCACACGTTTCAAGTAATTAGGCCGCACCTCAGCGCACCGCTCGGAAAACCCAACTGACACCAGAACCGACACCAAGCTTTGCGCCGCAAAGCGGATTTCCACATGTGATACACGGCGACGAACGGGAGAGCCTTCCAGGATGGCCGGTCTTCGCAATAGTAACGATTCTGGCGAACGTCAAACGCGGCGGAATAGGTCTGATAGGCTTCTCTTTAATCCTTTGGCGATTTTCTCGATGTTCACTAGCGAGACATTTCTGACGCCCCGCTCGACACCACTGTAGTACGTGCGGTGCAATCCGCACCGCTCGGCGGCCTCTTCCTGATTGATCTTCTGCGCCTCGCGTACGCGGCGGATCGCACGGCCAAAACGGACGCGAATATCGAGCGGCATTGCGCCCGATCTTGTCCGAGCACAGCCGATGCGTACACACCCGATGAGTCACATTCATTTACTTGCCAACCGCTCGCCGAAAAGGGGAGGATTGGCCGTTTTCGTGCTTCCGTTAGAGCGGTCTAGGCCCCGCTACGTCGTTGGGAACCCAGAAAAAGAAGAAAACTTCGGGACAGAAGGAGAGAAATCGGTGCGAAAACTGGCAGTGGCGTTTCTATTGATCTGGACAGCGTTCATGTTGCAGTGCGGAAGCAATCCTCAGGCGCAGAGTGTGGGACCACAAGGCCCTCCGGGACCTCAGGGACCCGCAGGGCCGCAAGGTCCAGCGGGTCCACAGGGTCTTCCCGGACCGCAGATAATCCCCTCCATCGCCACATTCACTCCGGGTCAACTGAATTCAAATCCGGGTTTCGTGGAGTTGGGAGCGGGAGTCAGCTCAAACATTTCTCAAACCGGCACTGCATTGGTTACGCTTACCTCGGGCATCGTGAATCCGAATCAGGGCTCTGGAGGTACTCCAAACGGTCTCGCTGAGATGAGTTTTGCTGTCCTCGGTGATAACGCTCACCAAGGCAGTGAAGCTACCTCCCTTGCCTATTACCCGACACCGGGCATGGTCGGCCCGTCATTTCAGTTTGTGTATCAGGGCAGCGTAACATTTCTGGTCACAGGCTTGAAACAAGGGAGCAATACATTTCAGATGTCATTCTTGTGCAAACAAATCGCCAGCGGAGGTGGGGTGTGCGACTTTGAGAACAGCACTTTGATGGTGACGCCCTACTGATTCGCAGTCAGAGAGACGAGGTCGCTAGGAAATAAACGTACGCTTCACGACATATTTCGGGGGAGCACTAGCGGGGGTTATACGTTTCTTCCTGAGATTGTTACGAATGACTGAGCCCAACGAATTCAAATATGGCTACTACTGCGTCGCCTTCCTCGACATCCTTGGGCAGCGTCGCAAACTACGTCAAATGGCGTGTCCGGGCAGAGATGAACAGACACGAAGACTAATGTCTGAAACAGCCGCTTACGTGCTTCATCTTCGACAACGCTTCCAGCAAACCTTCGAACGCTATGCAGAGTTAAGTCCGATTCTTGACCACGTACCAGAAGACGCACGAAAGCAAATAGCCGCAGCCAAATCCAGCATAAAGTATAGGGGCTTCTCAGACTCTTTCATCGTTTCAGTTAAATGTATAGGAGACAAAGAGCAGTTTGCCCCGATGACCGGTGTCTTCGGTTGCATTTCGGCATGTTGCATACACCATTTAGAAGCACTCGCCTATAAGCGTCCGCTCCGGGGAGGAATCGAAGTTCACTGCGGCGTAGATTTGACCAAAGAAGGAGATGAAGTGTATGGTCCCGTTCTTGAGAGGGCGCACTTCCTCGAAAGCCAGGTAGCGGACTATCCCAGGATCGTTGTTGGTGACGGATTGCCACAATATCTCGATGTAGTTGAACGCGAGGCTCCCGCGACACAATTAGGTAACATAGCGCGGAACCTTGCCTCGATGTGCAAGCGATATCTCACGACGGACGGTGATGGTTTCCAGATGCTCGATTTTATTGGCGAACAGGCGGCTAAATTAGGAACACGCGAACTGCGACGGACGATTTTCAAACCTGCCGCTGAGTACATTGCGGAACAATACCAATATGGGATCGATACGGATGACTACAAGCATCGCTCTCGTTACGCCAGATTAAGGTCTTACTTCGAGAGTAGGACAAGAACATGGACATCGTCCTTCTGACGAGGCAAGAACTTGATTTTTTCACATTGTGAAGGTTTCGCGGCATTGCCGTAGAAGCGCGCGGATGCATTGCCTTTCAGCTTGTGCTGCTTGAGAGTATCTGCCGTGCTTGGTCACGGCTCGCCGAATACGCTTGATACCCGCCTCAGTCCTAGGTCCCGTACTGAGTCCGCCGTGAAGTCTACAGCGTCCGTTTAGCATCGCCGGACATTGGCAAGCACTGCCGCGACGGTTTCTTGCTCCACACCGCAGAGCTTTCGAAAAATCGCCCGGAGCATTGCCATTCCTTAGCCATCCGCGTCGCTGTTCATGGGGTATTCCCTCATTTTTCTTGTTCATCCCCATCCCCCCGGGTCTTGGCGGCGACTACCGTGCCAACGATTGCTTGGCCGCCCGCATTAACGTGGACGTGCTCCACCGTGACCTTTTGCTGCCCAGCCTTGCCCTTTAACCGCTGCATAAGCTCAACCTGTTCGTTAAAGGTTCGCATTAAACGATTCGCCTGAAGGGCGCAAGACTCAATTGTCGGAATGTGCTCACTTATTGCCGCCCTTCTCAGAAAAGACATCGCCGCTTCGTGTGTAGCAATCGTTTGCGCTGCCAGCATTGCCTCCGTGCTGCTCTGCGGAGCCATTGCTTTCATAGACTCAGCTGACCTAGCCAACATCTGCCCGACCGTACTCCCGGGTTTTGTTAGATTTTGACATCCGACGACCTGTGCAACTAGAGCGGCAGCACTTCGATCCCCGCCAATTACCGCTGCTAGGCTATCCATGCCCTCACGGAAAGCCACCTTATCGGCTTTGTCCCATCCCGTATTGTCTTCGGCCGGGCGCGTGGATAATGCCCGACTGTCAGAATGGGTCTCTGTGCCCTCAATCCGTGTAGGCCGATTGCCCATTCGACCCGTCAATTTGCCCTTGGTAGTCATTGGATCGGCCTCACATCTTCGGAGCGGACGCGAATGGTTTTGGTTGTGCCGTCCGGCAGAATTTCGCATTGCTCCGCATAGGCGGAAAGCAAAAGCCCCGGCCCGTAGGGCGTCCAGACGCGCTTGCGGATGAACGGAAATAACCGCGCATGTGATTGTCCGAACCGCTGGGCCCGGACCTCTGAATCCAGCGGCCATGCTGTTTCGCGTGGTTCACCGACGGCGACGCGACACTCAATAGCTGTCCCAACCTGTGTCCCACTTGGGACAGCCTGTGGGACAGTTTGACTTCTTGCTAAGACATTCAGCGCAAGCGCCTTAATTCCCATATGACCTCAACTGTCCCACCGTCCCACGCCTATGCATTGGGACGGTGGGACACTTCGCTTGTCCCGCCACCTTGAGCAAGCCAGTTCGTACGCAACCTTTGCGCCTGAGATTTAGAAATACCCAATTCTTCGGCAACGTCCCGCACTGACATTCCCTCCCCAAACAACTGCGCTGCCCGCTCGGCCTTGGCATTCTCTAGTTCTCGCCACGTCCACATAGCGCGTCCATCCGCGCCGGTTTCCAACCGGACCTCGAATGGCTTTGCTGAGTCGCCTAGCATCGCGCGGGTTTTCTCGAAGTGAACCTCACAACGCAACCCTTCGCTCGGGTTGTAGTCCGCCGGATGTTTCAGCGTTATGACCGTATCGAGCAAGTCCTCGCGCCTGGACGTACCGCGTTGAGACTTATTCTTACCGGCATGATGGACGAAAAGCACGGCCATTCCGTGACGGCGAAGAGCTAGAGCCCATTCCTGAACGGGCAGCCATCCTTCGCCCTCGTTTTCGTTTCCGTACCGACACAAGGCAGAAAGATTATCGAGCACTAGCAGGTCAACCCCGGCGAGATGCGGCTCTAACAGCCGTTGCCCTTCCAGTGTCGCTAGGTCCGGCATCGGACGTTCTTGAAAATCGGGTGTGATTAATCGCAGTGCTTTTGGTAAAGGCTCCTGCTCCATGCCCGCCAGAATCATCGCCGCTCGCTCTTGGAGCGTTTTTGCGGGTAGCTCCCCGTCAACGTAAAGAACACTTCGAGGCCTTGGAGCCTTCCAGCGCAGAAATTGCGCCCCGCTGGCGATCGCTCCGCCAATGCCCAACGCAAGGAAGGTTTTGCCGATTCCACGGTAAGCGTAGAGCATCGCAAGTCCTTGCTCGGGGAGAATGGGATCCAGTAGCATTTCCCGTGGCTTTATTTGCCGAGTCAGCAATTCTTCCACCGCTATGGCAACTAAGGGAGCCGTGATTTGCGACGCGGCGCTTTTCGTATCGTTCTGCCGTTCCGCTGCGGCCAACAGGGCGGGATTGGCTTCCAGAACGCGGCGATACTCCGCGGACGGATCAAACGGCTTGCACGATGTACTCATCTTCACTCCCGAGAATCTCGGCGCGGCGCTCAGTTGCCGATGTCAACGCGAAATGCGCCAGCCCGGCAGAATCGAGATTGCTAATGTGTGTGAAAGCAGCGAGAAAAAACGTCGAGACGGAAGCAAGCCGGGCAAGCCGATCCCAAACCTCCGTCCCGTCTTCTATTCCGATCCGCCGCTGAAGCCGCTCCGTGCGCCGCAGAGCTTCGCCGTAGTGGCTGCGCAAGCGCAGGACCTCATCGCGTATATGCCATGCTGCCCGACTTGCGCGTTCCCGGCGCCGCTCCGAACGTTGCAGATCCGCTCGTGAGATTTTTTGCTGTCTGTAATCGATGCCGGCGAGCGCAGCGAGAAATGCTAAAGCCTCGCGGAACGAGCATTCTCTGACCGCACGCACAAGCGCGATTCGGTCCCCGCCAACGCTACGGGAAAAGCAATACCAATGTCCGTCCTCTCGCCAGGAGAACACGGAAGGATTTGAACCGCCGTGTGCGTGCGATGGAATTACGCAAGGTCCACGACGCGTCCGTTCTTTCACCTGAAAACCAAGTGATTCGAGCAGGCGTGGCATGGGCACTATCGCAGCGATTTCGCGTACCTCACCGTTCATTGGTTCTCACCATTCTCACCATTGGTCACCATAGGTGAGGGCTGATCGGTTCGGAGGAAGTTTTCCAGTGCGCGAACGGGGATGACCGTGCGACGGCCGAGCTTACGTGCGGGGAGCATTTTTGCTCGGATGTAGTTTTGGATGGTGCGAGGCGATACGCTCAGCATCCGTGCCGCCTCGCGTGTGTCTACTGCCAACTTGCCCTGCTCTGCATTCGTGAACATGCACGCATTGTGAGGAATCCCACTATGCGGCGTTAGGAAAGTTGGGGAGCTACCGAGTTTTCCGGTTGCGACTCGGCCGCAAATGGTTCCAGCCGAGAAGTACCCCCGCAGCATTGACTCCCTTGAGGATCGTGGAAGGATCAACTCCGTTCGGATCGTCTTCGGCGCAGCGGTCGGCAATTTCCACGGACGAAAGCCCGTAGAACTGGTACAGCGCGAACCATTTGAAGTTTGCTCGGCTAAAGGTTCGCCGTAAGCGAACCAGCCCGAAGGACTCGGCGCGCTGCCGCGTTTGCCTCTCGTATTCATCGAGCTTGGTTTCGAACTCCTTGTGAATCGCTTTGCTGTAACACGGCCAGCTACATCGTTGAGTTTCCCACCCTTGGAACCGAAACTCGAAGGGATCACCAATCGCTGACGCGATAGACGACTGTACGTAAAACGGATTCCATTCGAGGGACCTTCGCGATTGGGGAAGGCGATGCCAGTGGCCCATTGTCCGTATGGCCCCATCTTTCGCCCATTTTTCAGTAATCTGAAACTGGCGAGCCCACGCGTCAAAGGCCACCTTGATTTTTTTGCGCTGCTCCGTGTTTCGCGCGGTGTCGTTGTACTCCGGAATTTCGAGATGCTCGTAAGGCGAGACATGGGCGGGGCCATCTATTCCCCCCAAAACGCGCCCGCCGTCTACAAGTCTACTGAACAGCGGGAACACCTTGCGTGAGAGAGCCCGAAGCATCTCGGGACACGAGTTCCTGACAGTCTCGAAGAGCAATAACCGAGCTTGGGAGACCTGAATGCTGTCGTGTGGGTCTCGGGAGACGTATTCGGGATACGCGAGAGACGCCTTTCTCGTTGCGGTCACTATGGTCGCTCCCTTAAGCGCACGGCGGGCACGGTAAGGGAGCCGTGCCCATTGGCTGTAGTGATCTGCTACGGCCTCTCCGTGTCGCGCGCAGTGTACCACGACGAGCTTGACACACATAATCTAAACGTTTAGGATAAATAAGCATGGCAAAACGAATCAGCGAAGCAGCAAGCCTCATGGGAAAGCGCAGCTATCGCGCGCGCCTCGAACGGCTAGGAATCGAGCGCATTCGGGAAATTGCAAGGGAGAACGGCAAAAAGGGCGGTCGGCCGCCAAAGGAAGGGAAGCGCGATGGCAACTGATTCTTTGGTTTTAATCGGTCCCGATGTGGAGAAGGCAGAGCGACGCAATCCGCGCGGCCTCTTCCAGAAAGTTCCCGGCAAGTATTCGCCGTGGTGGATTCGCTATGTGGACGCGCAGGGGCGCTTTCGGCGTGAGAAGGCGGGTACAAAGAGCGCCGCGATAGACCTTTACCGCAAGCGCAAGCTGGAAGCCTTGGAAGGAAAGAAACTGCCGGAGAAGCTACGCCGCGCAACTATTCAATTCGCAGAGATAGCCAAGGATGGGCTCGACTATTCCAGGGCAAACAAACTGAGCTTTGCCCATGACGAATACCGCATGGAGACCCTGTTGGGTTGGTTCCGCGAATATCCTGCCGAAGGCATCTCAGCCCAGGATATAGAGCGCCGCTTTGAGCAACAGGATTGGTCACCAGCCACGATGAACCGTTACCGCGCGCTGCTTTCGCTCACTTACCGGCTCGCGATCCGCAACGGCAAGGTAAAAGAGAACCCCGCCCGACAGGTACGGCACCGGCTCGAAAATAACGCCCGTATTCGCTTTCTCTCTGCAGAGGAAGAAACGAAACTGCGGAACGCTATGTTGGCCGCATGCCCGGAGCACATCGCCGAGCTAGAGCTTGCCCTGAATACCGGCTTGCGACTGAGCGAGCAATACCGGCTCCGTTGGCAGGATGTGTCCGTCACCCGGCGCACGCTCACGATTCAGCGCAGCAAAAACGGTTTGGCGCGTCACGTTCCGTTGAACAAGGCAGCCATTGCCGCGCTTGAGTCATTGAAAAAACAGGCAGGCACCTCTGAGCTTGTCTGTGGTGGGGCGATAAAGCCGCGACTCTGGTTTGAATCTGCGGTAAAAGCGGCCGGTTTGAAGGCGTTTACGTGGCACTGTCTCCGACACACGTTCGCGAGCCGCCTTGTGATGGCCGGAGTAGACATTCGCACAGTCCAGGAGCTTATGGGGCACAAAACCATCGCTATGACCGTGCGGTATGCCCATCTCGCTCCAAAGCACACCTTGGCCGCCGTCGAGCGGTTGGACGCCAAAACAGGGGAACCAACTGACACCACTACCGACACCAGCGCCTCTCAGCCGTCCAGGTCGGAAGTGATTGTCTTGCAGCAAACTGCTTGATAGATTGCGAGTTACTGCCAGAGTGCCGGGCTGACGGAATGGCAGACGTTCGGGACTTAAAATCCCGTGGGGATTTTCCTCGTGTGGGTTCGACTCCCACGCCCGGCACCACGTTTTCTGAATCCCCGTTACACACGAAACCCTGATGACTTGCGTAGTGGTTTCTAACTCGCTGCGGCTATTTTGCAAAACAAAATTCGGGTTGGCGGAACCAATTCCCGGCCATCACTCTTCTGCTTACCTACTCCGCTCGCACGTTGCCTGCCTGGAAGACGATGCCCAGCGTGAAGCGGACGTTATTTTGCGTCAAACCTTCGAAGCGGCTCATGATGTAATCGGCTGAGGTGCGCAGGGCAAATTGACGTGTGACGTTCCACTGCACACCACCCCCACCGCCCCCGGCCAGCGCATTATTCGTCAGCGTATTCCCCACGGTATAGAAATTACCGCTGCCCGCGAGGTGATCCACGCCCACCAGCGCATGGAAGAACATTTTGCGAATATTGAAGCGCGGCCCGGCCATTCCCAGGAAGTCGTGATACGCGAAGCTGCCCACGTTGATGATGTTGAGCGTCTTGATGTAGACGCCTCCGTTTAGCTCGCCCGCGATCCAGCGGTTGATATGAACATCGACAGAAGCTTCCACGCCACTAACGTTTTGGCGAGAGGCTAGCCCCGAAGTGCCCGCATTGAGGAATCCATACCCGCCGTAGACTTCCAGCCGCGGTACGTACTCATACCCCAGCGAAGAAAATGGCGTGAATGCGGTTGCTGCAGGTTGAGGCGACTGGAATTGCGTCTGAGCCTTTGGCGCCCCTTGCACTTCGGACTGGGCCTCCGGTTGAGGCTGCGCTTCAGGTTGCGGTTGCGGTTGCGGTTCGGGTTGCGGTTGCGGTTCGGGTTGCGGCATGGCTTCCGGCTGAGGCTCCGCCGCCGCTTCTAACTTCACATCGACCTCTGGCTGCGCCTGCTGCTCGGATTGAGATTGCGCCAGCTCCTGAACGTGCGGCAGCGGCTCCGATTCAGGCTCGGTTTGCGCCTGCGCTGCCGTTCCGGGCTGTGATGTGATCAGCGGTGGCGCCGGCATTTGCTGCACCGGTTGCGACGCCTGTGCTTGCGTTTCGGGCTGCGCCTTTACCTGTTGCGGTTGCGATTTCGGTTGCTCTGGGGAGGCGGGCTGGCGTTGTGGCAGCACAGGCGCCTGCCGAGGTGTCTGAGTCTGGGGAGCTTGAGGCACCGGATTTGCAGGAACGGCGGCTTGCGACGCCTTCGGGGCTACCGGCACGTTCAGCGAAGTTTTCGGGACCCATCCTTCTCTTCCATTAGCCGTGCGGACTTTCGTCCGAGTCCTGTCGCTCGCGTCCACCACTTGCAATTTTTCGCCGCATTTCAGGTTGGCCAGCACCTGGAACCCATCCGCGGAGTCGTAAAGGAAGACGTATCCTTCTCCCAGCGGACAATAGGCATATGCCGTATCTTGTGCCTTAGCCTCCGCACCTGAAAGCAGGCACAGCATTCCTGACACGATAAGCAATTTGCGGAACATGAGCGCTTTGCCCCCCTGTCGAGGGTAGCGTCACGCCTTAGCCGGAGTAATTGCCCAGTTCGCGTCAGATCACGAAACGGATAATGGCAAACACGTGACAGTCAGTACTACTCCAATGCTGTCCTGGGACGCATGCGCCGCGCCCCTCCGAGCTTCGCTTTTTTCGTTCAGGCTGCTATTCTCCGCGCCGCCCTTGCCAAACCACTACAAATAGCCGCAAAATCGCGGAGTAAGCTACTCCGCCTGAGGTCCTCATGAGTCGCACACTATTAAAGGTAAATGGCCAAACCCGCACGGTCGATGTCGAGCCCGATTGTCCGCTGCTTTATGTCTTACGTGACAATCTCACCTTGAATAATCCACGTTTCGGCTGCGGCCTGGGTCAATGCGGAGCCTGCACCGTACTGCTCGACAACCGCGCGGTGCGCTCGTGCACCTTGCCTGTTTCCGCCGCGGCGGGAAAAGAGATCGTGACACTCGATGGGCTCTCCGTGAACGGCAATCCTCATCCGGTGCAGAAAGCGTTCATTGACGCCCAGGCATTCCAGTGCGGTTATTGCCTGAATGGCTGGGTGCTCACGGCCAAGGCGTTGCTCGACAAAAACCCGCAACCCAGCGACGACGAGATGCGAACGGCCTTCGCCAACTTGATCTGCCGCTGCGGCAGCCATGTCCGTATTTTTACCGCTGTACGGCAAGCTGCCGATGAAATGAAAAGGAGCGCGTAGCCATGGCCAGCAAAACCGTGCTCTCCAGGAGAGAATTCGTTAAGGACACCGGCGGTCTCTTGATCGGGTTCAGTCTCGCCGACAGCGCCGTTCTGCCAAAGGTGCTGGCGGCGGTTGACGCGGCGCCGTCTCCCTCGCCGGATCGGCTCGACGCATGGCTGCGCATTGACCCCGATGGCAACGTGCGCGTATTCACCGGCAAAATGGAGATCGGCATGGGCGTGGAGACCGGCTTCGCGCAGATCGTCGCCGAGGAGTTGGACGTCCCCGTAAGCCACATACATTTTGTCATGGGCGATACATCGACCACGGCCGACCAGGGCGGCGTGGGTGGCAGTACCTCCATTGCCATGGGTTCGAAGCCCCTGCGGAACGCCTCCGCTTCCGCCCGTGCTCTTCTCATTCAGTTGGCGTCAAAAAAGCTGAGCGTCTCGCCCGAGGAACTGCAGGTTCACGAAGGCCTGGTCAGCCCCAAGGCCGATCCCTCGCGAAAGATTTCCTATGCCGACCTCGCCGCGTCTGGTGATCTGGATGAGGCGCTGAAAGTTTCCGGCGAAGGCTTTGCCCTCAATGTGCAAGGTGCCGGTAAACCGAAAGATCCTTCGAGCTATACGATCGTAGGTAAACCCGTCCCGCGCGTGGATCTGGAACCGAAAATTCTCGGCAAGTGGCAATACGTCACCGACGTGCGCGTGCCCGGAATGCTGCATGGTCGCGTCATTCGCCCAGCGGGAGTTGGCGCCAGGCTGATGAGCGTGGATGATTCCGCCGCGAAGAAAATTCCAGGTTTCGTGCAGACCGTAAGCAAGGCCAATTTCGTCGGCGTGCTGGCGGAAAACGAATGGGCCGCCGTCCGCGCGGCTAAGGCCGTGCGCGTGAACTGGAGCGCACCTCTGCAGGCCTTTCCCGAGCAGAAGGACCTTTACTTGCATATGCGCTCGGTTGCGCCGAAAGCGACTAAAGAAACGTTGAAGCAGGGCGATGCCGCGGGCGTCATCGGTTCGGCGGCAAAAAAGGTGCAGGCCGCGTATGACGCGCCTTATCAATCCCATGCAACCATGGGACCTGGCTGCGCCGTCGCCGATATTCATACTGACGGCGTATCCACAATCTGGTCCGGAGGCCAGAAGCCGCATGCCTTGCAAAAAGGGTTTGCCGAATTATTGGGCGTGCCGCGCGACAAGGTTCGCGTCATCTGGGTCGAAGACGCCGGTTCCTATGGGCGTCCTGGAATCGAGGATACTGCCGCTGATGCGGTTCTGCTTTCGCAAGCGGTCGGTAAGCCGGTGCGTGTGCAGTGGACTCGTGCGGACATGACCGCCTGGGGCTCAAAAGGCCCCGCCTGCGTTTACGATCTCGCGGCGGCGATTGACGACAAGGGTGAAGTGACCGCCGTTGAATTTGTCTCGCGCGCGTTCTCAGGCGGTGAGGTCCACTTCCAGCCCTCTGACAAAGGCAATTATCTCGGTGCGCAACTTTCCGGAGTCCCCAACACGGGCGGCGTCGATGAGTTCGCACAGTGGGGTGTGCAATCGCCCGCCTACGTTTTTCCGAATGTTCACGCCACCTCGCATGTCATTCCCGGTTTCTACGCCGAAGGCTCACCGCTGCGCACGACCCACTTGCGCGATCCCGAAGGACCACAGACGAGCTTCGCCGTGGAATCATTTATGGATGAACTCGCCCTTGCGACTGGCGCCGATCCGATCGACTTCCGCATACGGCATCTCGATAATGCGCGCGCCAAGGCGGTATTAACCGCGGCCGCGGAAAAGGCAAATTGGGACCACAGGCCATCACCCAAGCAAAACAAAACTTCGGGCGACATCGTCACCGGCCGTGGCGTGGGTTTGAGCACTCGCGGCGGCACTTACGTCGCGACCATCGCTGAGGTGGAAGTCAATCGACGCACCGGCGCGGCGCGCGTCACGCGCTTTGTCTGCGCCCACGATTGCGGTCTCATTATCAACCCCGAGGCGTTGCGCGGAACCATCGCCGCAAACCTGGTTCAATCCATGAGCCGTGCCATGAAAGAAGAGGTCACCTTCGATCGCAGCAATGTAACCAGCGTCGACTGGACCACTTACCCTATAGCCCGCGCTCCGGAAATTCCAGCACAGGTAGACATCGTCCTGATCAATCATCCCGAATTGCCGCCCAATGGCGCCGGCGAACCTTCCAGCCGCGCCACGGCTGCAGCCATTGCCAATGCGATTTTCGATGCGACCGGCGCGCGCGTGCGGCAGATGCCGCTCACGCCTGTACGCATCAAAGCTGCGCTTTCTCGAACGCAGTCGGCCTGAGCATCGATCTGCGCTGATTATCATCCGTAGACGTGCGCCGCGATCTCCGCGTCCCAAACACACGCCGATTTACGCATGCTGGCGTGGAACGTTCCCGGCGGAGGAACGTTCCCGGCTGCTTGGCTTTTCCCTGCCGCAAAACAGTGTCATCCCGAGACCAGTTTGCCTGCATGTCACTCATGCAGGCAAACAACGAGGGATCTGCTTTTGCCTTTGATCTGCAGTCGGTATCCAAGTGCTCCGATTTTGTGCTGGCAGAAGCAGCGGTTATCTCGATCCGTTTAACCTGTCACAATATTCCGCAATTTCGGGCCTGCGGATTTCTACTGGTCGCCGCGTGAGTCGGCTTCCGGAGTGGCCTCGGACGGTTTTTCCTTAGCAGGTTCAGCGGAAGTCACGGAAGAAGCCGAGAGACCTTCTCCCGACTCCGCCATCACCATCGTGACCTCCTCGACCTGCGGTTCGATCGGGCCTTTGGCCTGAGGAGTGTCTGCCCTGTCAGTCGCATCGCCTACGGCTTCAATTGCGTTTTGGGTTTTCTCGGCCGGGGTTTCTTCCAGGCGTGCGGCCAAAGCACCCGCCAGCAAATCCACGACCAATTTTGCCGCTGCTTCGTTTGTAGCGCGCGCCGGATTGAACCCGGCTACCACCAGCGCGACCAGGTGCGGTTCGCGCGCGAACACCGTCAAGGCTTGCCGCACGTCTTCCAGGCTTAATCCCCCGGCGCCGGAAAAATTCGTGGCGCTGAAATCCTCTGAACCAATCACGTCCAGATCAAGCAACAACACAAACGCGTGATGAGCACCGTGCACCACATCGAGCGCTTCCCGCGCGGTCGCGGCTGCGCCCCGCTTTTTGATATCCACGGCAAGATAGCGGTGCAAAGGCGACCGCACCAGCCACCGCTGCTCGGGTTCCTCTATGCGGTCAATTCCAAAAAGGGCCACATCGGGTTCGCGAACAAGGGGTGGTTCGCCCCAGAAGCGCACTAGTTCCGGTGCGCCTCGGCCAGTTGCGTGCGAGATCACCATCCCGTCAAGGCAGCCGGAGGGTGTCGTGGCGGGCGCGTTCAGGCCCGCATCGCGATCCATCGAAATCAGGCTTACGTGACGGTAGTAACGGCGCGCCGCGGCCACTGCGGCGAGAACTGCGGAATCGTCACCCGACACAATGACAGGCAGCGCTCCTGATTTCACCGCCACTTCGACCTTCGGTCGCAATTCCTCCAGCAGCGCCAAAACGTCCCGTACATTGCGGGCGCGTGGATGCTCCTCGTCGGGTTTGTAGGCGCGCACTGCGCAGTCGCCAACATCCGCGACTTGGAAGCCGGCCCGGCTCAAGGCATCAACGAGACCCGCCGCGCGCAGCGCCGCGGGCGCGCCTTCTTGACCGCCGGTCAGCCCTGCCGCACTTGTGGGCGCGCCCAGGAGGGCAATGCTATTCACCTGACGGACAATTTTGACCGCCAAGATTTCTCCTCACCTTTTGGGGAGCGGCTGATCCCCGCAGCCGCTTTCAGACAGCTACGTACTCTTCTTAGCTGCTCTTGCCCGCCGGTGCGATGACGGCAAGTTCGGGCGGCAAAGTAAATCGCACGTCTTCGCGAATCAGGTCGAGATCGGTCTGGTCGGTAAAACCGTATTCAGCCAGACGTTCGCTTACCTGTTCAACCAGAACTTCCGGGGCCGAAGCTCCGGCGGTAAGGCCGACACTTTCGATTCCTTCGAACCAATCCGCGCTGATTGCCGAGGCATCATCGATCAGCCGCGCGCTTACGCCGGAACGGCGCGCTACTTCGACCAGGCGATTGGAATTGGAGCTGTTGGGCGATCCCACCACGAGCATGAGTTGAACTTCGCGCGCAACCTGCTCGACCGCTTCCTGGCGGTTTTGCGTGGCATAACAAATGTCATCGGAGGCTGGGCCGGCGATCTGCGGGAATCTTTCCCGGAGCCTGGAAACAATCTCTCGCGTGTCGTAAAGACTCAGCGTGGTCTGAGTCAGATATGCCAGGCGCGCCGGGTCTTCGATTTCCAGCCGGTCCACTGCTTGAACGCTATCCACGACTACCGTTTGCTGCGGAGCTTCGCCCGAAGTACCTACGATTTCCTGATGATCCTTATGGCCAATGAGAATGATGGTGCGGCCTTCGCGTGCAAAGCGCAGGGCCTCCAGATGAACTTTTGTCACAAGCGGACAGGTGGCGTCAATCACGCGCAGATTGCGCAGGCGCGTTTCCTCGCGGACGGTCGGAGGAACGCCGTGCGCGCTGAAGACCAATACCGCCCCCATCGGCACATCCGTGACCGATTCCACAAAAATCGCGCCGCGGCGACGTAACTGCTCGACCACGTAGCGGTTGTGAACGATTTCGTGATGCACATAAACGGGAGGGCCGTATGCTTCTAGGGCGAGTTCAACAATATCCACAGCCCGAACGACGCCGGCACAGAAGCCGCGAGGCCGTATCCGCAACAGCTTTTTGTTTCCCTTGCTCAGGACTGTGTCTCGCAACTCCTCACCTCGTGTGAGTCCCTGAAAACACACATCATACCTTATTACGGCTTAGCGCCGCTATGCGACTTTTTGCCCTTGCTGCGCACGCCTCCGCGGCCCTCGCCCAGCACGCGTTTTGAGCGCTTCGGATGAACGATCACGATACGGGAGAAGCCCTCTTCATTTGTTGGCGGTTCTGCACGGCGGGCCATACGGCGCATCACGTCCTCCGGAACGACCCGGGCCTCGCGCCCGGATGCAGTTCTGGCAATTTGTGTCGCCTCAAGTAGCTGCCGCTTGCGGTTGCGCTCCAGACAGACCTCCAGCGGTACATCGAAATACAGCGCTTCGGCGGCGCACCCAAATTCACGGGCGATTTGTAGGAAAGACCGGCGGAAATAACGCGTGAGATTGGTAGCGTCGATGTAAGTCGTCTGCGCGCCCACCTCCAAGCGTCGCCGCAAGAGATCACGAAGGACGGCAAACACCCATTCGGGATGGCGTTGATCGCTCGGGTTGTCGTAGAGAAGTTCGCGAATCAGGTCGCTCGAGAGCGGGACGATTCCTTTGCGGGCGAAGTATGTGGATTTGCCCGCCCCGGGCAGTCCAATCGCCAGCACAACCTTTCTGCGAGCGGTCACGCGATCAGTTTAGCGCAGGATTTTTGATTCGGCTCGAGTCGCGCCCGTTTTCGATACTGCGGTCAGAGATGCTATTCTCCTGAATTTCACATCAGCGAGGAACGGATGGTGCTAAAAGACAAAGTTGCTGTGATCACCGGCGGCGGGCGCGGTATAGGCCGAGCCATCGCTCGCCGTTTCGCGAGCGAAGGCGCTGCTGTGATGATCGCGTCACGTACGGAGCCCGAGCTAACCAAAGTAGCCGAAGAAGTCAGCAAAGCTGGCGGCAAGGTGGCATGGGTTACGGCGGACGTTGCCCGCGAGGAGGATTGCGGGCGAATTATCAAAGCGGCCGAAGACCGGCTCGGGCCCGTCGGCATTCTGGTCAATAACGCCGGTGATTATGGCCCCGTGAAGCCGGTGGAGGAAATTTCACCGGAGGAATGGGATCGCGTCATCGCCGTGCACTTGCGAGGCGCGTTCCTGCTCACGCGCCTCGTCTTACCGGGAATGTATGAGCGGCGGTCGGGCGCGATCGTGAATATATCGAGCCTGTCGGCCAAGGCCGCATTTTCCTGGGGGTCACCCTATGCCGCGGCGAAAGCGGGAATGTTAGGACTCACGCGCGTAACTGCCGCGGAAGCGGCGCGTCGGGGCGTGCGCGTGAATGCGATCTGTCCGGGCCCCGTAACGGAAACAAAGATGTCAAAAGATCTTGGGAACGCGCTGGCGGCGCGGTTGAAAATTGATCCTGACGCTCAATTGAAGCAGTTTCTTGAAGGCATCCTTCAGGGCCGAGGTCAAACAGCAGACGAGGTGTCCGCCGCCGCTCTGTTTCTTGCTTCCGATCAGGCCAGCGCGATTACCGGGCAGTCCCTAAACGTGGACGGGGGAGCTGCGTTTTATTAAGCAGCGAAACTTGCGCCCCGCGCTCGGCAGCGCGCTTGGCGGCAAGCGAACCAACGAAGCTGCCGACCTGACGACCGCCGCGCAAGAACGCCAGGGCAGAAGTCTCCACGCAGTTCAAGGTCCGCGCGCTCGCGCGATCGACCAAGAAGACGAGCAGACCAGCACCGGCGATCAAGGCAAACAGCACACCCAGGACGACAAAGGCCACGATCATCTCCTGCACATAATAGAATTGCAGCGCGGCCACAACGGCCAGACCAATCCACATCCACTTCCGAAGCTTCTTTTCCGGGACCGACCAAGGGGAGAACACGAGATTCCTTTCGCTGCTGAAACTTGGGTTTTTAATTGGCTTAAACCCTTACCCGCCTCGTCAGGTTAGATGCAGAAGGGAAAAACAGGGCTGAGATCGTAACCGGGAGGTGACGTAACGCAAATACATTGAACACCGGAGAGCGCCTTAGGACCAGCTACCGTTGCGAGGCGCGCTTGGCAGAAGCCGGTGTTCGCATGGCGATCTCATCCGGCAGACGGCGCACCAGCGCGCTGCGCACAAGCCACGCCAAAGTTTCAATGGTGAAGTTTCGGGCGTAATGTTCGGTGCGATCTGCCGGCCATTCGGAGACGGGAATGTGGCGAACCAGGGCAGCGCGTTCATCCGCGAAGAGCTCGAAGCGAGGCGGGTGGTGCGTGAGCCATCGGATATATTCGGCGGTGTGGCGCATTAGGCTATCCGGCTGGCTGACGAGCCGCTGATGGACCGGCCCGCCGACAGGTTCGATGAAGCAGAAGATCAGAAATTCCGGAGGAGCGCCTTTCAGCGACGGCATTTCTCTGGCATTAAGCAGGTAGCCTGCGAAGAAGCCTGCCGAGGTGGTCGTTGGAAGCTGAGAGCGAGTTCCTTTGCCGGAAGCTGCGAACCCAGTCGCAGGCTGCGCCAGGAAACGGTAGCCCACGAGAGAATCGCCGGATTCCGCTTGGGGGGCGTAGCCGCGGAGATATGGTTCGGCAAGCGATGGAATCCAGTCGCAATTCCTTTTGGGAGAAGCTATAGGCGAGCGGCCAGCGGAGCGCGCGCCACGATTACGGCTTGCAGCTTGCTTTTTCAAAAAATTCAGCGCCCCCCGAAAGGATAGCCGTTGGCGTTGAGCGCGGCATCGGCAACCGTACGGCGCAGCGCAATCGTGTCCTCCGGCTCGCGCTTGGTCATGCGGCGCAGAACGGCCAACTGCGTCCGCAGCATGTCGCCTTCAACCGAGGCGGCGAGCGCCGTGCGGGCACTGGCCTCGATGCGGGCGGCACAATCCTGCAGGAGGACGCGAGCCGCCGCGGCGAGTACGCCGGACGAGTCCTGCCCCCTATCCGCGGCTTTTCGGGCGCGGACAAGCGCTGATTCCATGGGGTAAATCTCCAAAACGATGTCGGCCAGCGCGCCGATGATCTCCTGCTGATCGGCCAGGCGGTCACGATATTTCTGCAAAGCGGCACCGGCCGCGAGCAAGAATACCTTCTTCGCGCCTTGAACAAGGCGGCTCTGCTCCGCCCATTGGCCGTCGGATGGCTCATCGGTTGAGGCGCCGCTGAGAATCTCTTCCTGAAGTTTGGCGCCGGCGGCCATCAGGGGCAGAGTGCCAGCGACGGCGCGCTTCATCAACATTTGGATGATGAGCATGCGGTTGATCTCGTTTGTGCCCTCGAAGATGCGGTTGACGCGAGAATCGCGATAGCCTCGCGCGACCGGATAATCTTCATGAAAGCCGTAGCCGCCGTAAATCTGCACTGCCTCGTCCACCGTGTAGTCCAGGACTTCGCTGCCGAATACCTTGGCGATGGAACATTCAATGGCATATTCCTCGAGGACTTTCATGGTCGCTTTGGCGTGATCGCCGCCGCTGGCGCTCGCCTTCATCGCCTGATCAATGATCCCGGCGGTGCGGTAGATCATGGATTCGAGCGCAAGCGTGCGGATAGTGATCTCGGCCAGCTTGGCGCGGATCAGACCAAAGTCAGCAATGGGATGACCGAAAGCGACGCGCTCTTTGGCGTATCGCGCTGCCGAGGCGAGTTCGCTCTTGCAGAACCCAAGGCACGAAGCGCCTAGGGTAAACCGGCCAACATTGAGGATGTTAAACGCGACAATGTGCCCGCGGCCGATTTCATGAAGAAGGTTTTCCTTCGGAACTTTGCAGTTCTCGAAAAAAATCGGGGTGGTGGAACTGCCGCGCAGACCCATCTTCTTCTCTTCGGCGCCCACGGAGAATCCGGGGAAGCCGCGTTCCACGATAAAGGCGGAAAATTTCTCGCCGTCTATTTTTGCGAATACCGTGTAAACGTCGGCAAACCCTCCGTTGGTGATCCACATTTTCTGGCCGTTAAGGATCCAGTTACGGCCATCGGGAGAGAGCACAGCCCGCGTCCGGGAATTCTGGGCATCGGAGCCGGCCTGAGGCTCGGAAAGACAATACGAGGCGAGCCATTCGCCTGTAGCGAGCTTGGGCAGATATTTTTTCTTTTGTTCCTCAGTACCGAAATAGACGATGGGCAGCGTGCCGATGCCGGAGTGCGCGCCGCAGCTCACGCTGAACGAGCCGTAAGAAGAAATTTTTTCCGACAGCACGGTTGAGGAGATACGGTCGAGCCCTGAGCCGCCATACTCTTCTGGCACGCCGCCGCCGAGCAGACCAATCTCGCCTGCTTTTCTCAGCAAGCTGGCCATGAGGCCTTCTTTGTGCTGCTCGAGTTCGGGGATGAGCGGCTTCACTTCTTTCATAACGAATTCTTCAGCGGATTGGCCGATCAGGCGCTGGTCGTCACTCAGTTCGGCGGGAGTAAAGATGTCTTCCGGCCGCGGAGACTGCAAAAGGAAGCTGCCGCCAGGTGCGAGGGTGCCGGGTAACGCAGTGGTCGCCATAGTTCCTCCAGAGATTTATGAAAGGCGCTCAAAAATGCCGGCGGCGCCCATTCCGCCGCCGATACACATCGTCACCATGCCATACCGCGCTTTGCGGCGCTCGAGTTCGCGGAGAACCGTCGCCGTGAGCTTAGCGCCCGTGCAGCCGAGCGGGTGACCGAGAGCAATGGCGCCGCCATTCATGTTTACGCGCGCGGGATCGAGACCAGCCTGTTGAATAACCGAAAGCGACTGCGCGGCAAATGCTTCGTTCAACTCGATCACATCGATTTGCTCGAGTTTGAGACCGGCGAGGCGCAGGGCTTTGGGAATTGCAAAAACAGGTCCGACGCCCATCTCCTCGGGCGGACATCCGGCGGTCGCAAACGACACAAATCGGGCCAGCGGTTTGACACCTAAGCCGCGAGCGCGCTCGGCGCTCATCACGACGGAAATCGCGGCGCCATCGCTCATCTGCGAGCTGTTGCCGGCAGTGACAGTGCCGTGAGCGTGGAAGGCGGGCTTGAGCTTGGCAAGAGCTTCCATCGAGGTGTCGGCGCGAGGGCCCTCGTCGGTATCGAATACTTTACTGGCCGTTTTCGCCCGAGGCGCGCGGCCATCGCCATTCGCAACCATAATGCTGCGGACTTCAAGGGGAACGATTTCGTCCTTGAATTTTCCGGCAGCGATCGCCGCCAGAGCCTTCTGATGGCTGCAGAACGAAAACTCGTCGGCTTTTTCACGGGAGATCTGATACTTGCGGGCCAGGTTTTCGGCGGTCAGCCCCATGCCAAGATAACTGTCGGGATAATGATCCATCAACCAAGGATTCGGCGACGTTTTGTTGCCTCCCATCGGCACCATGCTCATCGATTCCGTACCGCCGGCCACCGCTACCTCAATACTTCCGAGCATGACACGTTCGGCGGCGATGGCGATGGCCTGCAGGCCGGAAGAGCAAAAGCGGTTGATCGTCATGGCCGAGCATTCGACGGGCAGACCGGCACGCAACGATGCGATTCGAGCTATGTTCATGCCCTGCTCGGCCTCGGGCATAGCGCAGCCCAGGACCACATCGTCAATCTCTTTTGGATCGAGCCCATGGACCCGCTGGATCGCTGCGGTCATGGCAATGGCCGCTAAATCGTCGGGCCGGGTAGCGTGAAGCGTGCCTTTGTAGGCCTTTCCCACCGCTGTGCGAACCGAACTCGCGATGACAGCTTCTTTCATGATTTAACTCCTGCAAAGCCTTGGGTACCCCCACCCCATTTTTTCGTAAGTGCGTATTCTAAACGGTTTAGAGCCGAGGGGCGAAAAGTGCGAATTGCAGCGTTGTCACTCTGGCTTGAGATGGAAAAGCGTGAATTCGGCCAGTTGCTTTCATATTCGATGCCCCGGCAGACACTTGATTCGAACAGTGGCATGATCGTCAATGCCCCGTGCCACATTCGTTTTTTCCGCTATTCGCTTGAGCCGGTTCGGGTCAACCCACCCCAAAGATGCCGCTTGTCGGTTTGTTGTTTCCACAAACAACTCCATTTTACACCCGGTGGAAAGGGCGGGAGTGGAATGCCGCCTGGGGGTGTTCTATTATCGGTGTGCGTAAAGCCATAAAGCATTGTCCGTACCACCGGGAGGAGAACATGGCCGAGCCAAGTTATGAAGAGCTCCAGGCGCGCGTGGCAGAACTTGAAAAACAGAAGGGCGGGCGTCGCGGCGCGCAACTGGAGTTCAGGGTCGGAGAAAAAGGCGGCGTGAGTGTTTACGGTTTGGGCCGGTTCCCGGTGACACTTTACTATGAGCAGTGGGTACGGTTACTCGATGCTGCCGGCGATCTGCGCAAGTTCCTCGAAGAAAACAAAGCCGAAGGCAAACTCAAGCTGAAAGAGAAACAGGGCGGTTCGGAATAGAGCCAAACCGCATTCCATCCATCGGCAAATGCCCCAGCCTCCTTCCTATTCACGCGCGGCTTTCAGGGTGCTGACTGTTGCCACACTCCGGCTTAGAAAGTCTCGAAGGCGAGTATAGGAATCAAATCGCCTTCAGTCGGTCAGTTACCCGGATGTGATCGCTATCACTGATGAATTATTTGGTGCCCCGTATGCTGTGAGCATGAGGTGCAGTTTATGGGGCGCGCCAGGACAAACAAGTATGCACAATTAAGCGCATTCGATAAGCAACGGCGTGAAATGTTGGCCGAGGACTTTATCAGGATCGAACTGGAACTGGCGGACACATTTTGCAAACTCGCGCTGCAGCCCCATTCACAGCAGAAGAGGCAGCAGCATTGGTTCAATGCGCGGCGGGCGATCGACGGCGCTGTGAACGCGCTGGCGAGGGTCCAGATGGAGAGCGAGCAATGTGAAGATATTATGAGCCGCATCGCAACTCTCAACGACACGTTGGAAGCCGGCGAGAAGCAGGAATGAAGCTGACGAAGTGGTGGAGGTTGGAGTCGTGAGACGGGTAGCACCGGAAGCAACTGTAGATCGACCCGAGATTGACCGAGAAAGCGCCCAGGCCAAAGATTTCATGAGGATCAAACTGGAGCTGGCCGATACGTTCTGCAAGCTCGCCTTGGAGGCTGATTCGCCAGCGAACACGCGGCAATACAGGGTACACGCCCGGGCGGCAATGGATGCAGCGCTGCATTCTTTAACGAAAGCTCACATGACGGAAATAGAGGTGGAAGAGATTCTCCCGCAGATCGAAGAGATCAAGGCCCTCATCGAAAGTCTGGAAGCCGGCGGTGGGCACCCGAATTGTTAGTTTCGGTTCGGGTGCCTAGAGAGAATTCCTAATGCCAGAAATTCAACTGCAGATCCCCGGCCGCGTTCCTTTTCGCGGCGAAAAAGAATGTTTCTGCTCGGGCAGCCTCGTAATGACACCCGCAACGCGGTCGTACGAAGCCCGCAAAGGCGGCGTGCATCGAGGCCCCATTCTTCGTTCGCGATAACTCTTCTAAGCGCCAAAAGCGCCGCGATCACCACGGGCGTTTTGGCGCTCGACAAGTAAAGGCTGTTGGGTGCATCAATTCCTCAAGGGCTTGCCGGTTTTCAGAGTGTGCGAGATGCGCTCCTGAGTTTTCCGTTCGCCGCAGAGGCTGACGAACGCTTCGCGCTCCAGATCAAGAAGATATTGTTCGCTGACTAGCTGAGATTCGGTGAGCGCACCGCCGGCCAGCACATGGGCCAGCTTGCGGGCGACGTGGGCATCGTATTCGGAGATATATTCGCCGCGAAGCATCATGTGGATGGCGAGTTTCGCGCCGGCGATCAACTCCTCGCCCAAAACGCGAATCGAGGCCTCCTGGGGAGCTGGGAGAATAGGGTGATAGCCCTCAAGAACCAGGGCCAGCGCGGTGGCTTTTGCATCCGCGACCAGGCGGTCGCTATTCATGGAGACGAGATCGTCGGGGCGCAGAAAGCCGAAGGTCCGGGCCTCCTCGGCGCTGGACGAAACTTTGGCCATGGCCAGAGTTTCAAAGATTGGCTTGAACGCATGGAAGAGGTCGATGGATTCGGCGCCCGCGGCGCGCTCATTAGCACGCACGATCATCTCTTTCGAGCCGCCGCCTGCGGGGATGAGTCCGACACCTGTTTCCACCAGGCCGATGTAGGCTTCCGCCGCGGCCTGGATTCGGCCGCCGTGGAGGCAAATTTCGCAGCCGCCTCCGAGAGCCATTCCCTGCGGCGCAACGACCACGGGTTTAGGCGCATGTTTCAGCGCGAGGTTGGCGTTTTGAAAGCGGCGCACGGCGTCATGGATGTCATCCCATTCCTGCTCCTGTGCGGCGACCAGGAGAAGCATGAGATTGGCGCCGACGGAGAAATTCAGCGCCTGATTGGCGATGACCATCGCGTCGAAATCCGTGTTCAGACGCTTGAGGCCGGCGTTGATCATACCGGTGATGTCGTCACCGATAGCGTTCATCTTCGCGTGAAATTCACAGCAGAGGACGCCGTCGCCCAGATCGATGAGGCTGGCGCCCGAATTTCGCGCGAGTTCTTTCGAACGCTCCTTGAGTGATTTGAGAATGATCACGCCCGGGGTCTCTGGAAGTTTCGCGGGCGCGTTGCGGGCAAGATCGAAATAGGAGATTTCGCCGGCAGAAATTTCGTAGAGCGACTTGCGTCCCGAGGCGAGCAAGCGCGCGAAGAGGGGCGGCAGTTCGCGCCCTTCGGCAGTCCAGCGGCGCGTGAGGGCTTCGATGCCAAGGGCGTCGCAGATTTCAAACGATCCGAGCTCCCAGCCGAATCCCCAACGCATCGCGCGGTCTATATCCACGATGGAATCGGCGATCTCTGGGATGCGGCGCGCGGCGTAAAGCGAGGTTTCGGAGATTAACGCCCAAAGGAACTGCTGCGCTTTATCGCCGGTTTGCCCTGCCATCACTGGAGCGAGGATGGATTGCAGGCGCATGCGGGAGTCGTCAATCGTGCGCCCCATTTCCAGCGACGCAAAGCGCGCCTTTTGGCGTGGGCGGTACTCCATAGTGCCGGGATCGAGCGCGAGGATTTCGGAGTCACCGCCTTTTCTGATCCGCTGGTAGAATCCGCGGCCGGTTTTTTCGCCGAGCCAGCCGCGGCGAGCCATTTGTTCGACGAGGGGCGGTACGCGGTAGAGTTCGCGCGATTCATCGTGGGGAGTATTTTCGTAAATGTTGCGAACTACGTTCACCAGAACGTCCAGACCGACAATATCGGCCGTGCGGAAGGTCGCGGATTTAGGCCATCCGATGGCCGGGCCGGTACAGGCATCAACCTCTTCGATGCTCATGCCGAAGCGAGCCATCAGCGACAGCGAAGTAAGCATGGAAAACGTGCCGATGCGGTTGGCTATGAAATTCGGCGTATCTTTCGCGCGAACCACGCCTTTGCCAAGACGGCGATCGCAGAATTCCGCAAGGGCATGCAGGACCTCCGGTGAAGTCCCGGGGCCGGGGACCAATTCGACAAGCTTCATATACCGCGGCGGATTAAAGAAGTGCGTGCCGGCCCAATGGCGCTGGAAATCTTCGTCGAAGCCTTCAGAGATCTGGTGGATCAGAAGTCCGGAGGTATTCGTTGTCACCATTGCGCCAGGGCGGCGGTGCGGCGCGACTTTTTGCAGCAGGGCGCGCTTGATGGCGAGATTCTCGGCTACGGCCTCGATGATCCAATCGGCCTGAGCGCACCAGCCGAGGTTGTCTTCGAAATTGCCGATGGCGATGCGGCTTGCCGTAGCGGGCGTGAAGAATGCGGCGGGGCGCGATTTTTGGGCAGCTTCGAAACCGGCACGGACGATGCGGTTGCGGACGCGTGGATCGGTGAGCGAAAGACCGCGCGCCTTCTCATCGGGAGTGAGTTCGGCGGGGGCTATGTCCAGCAGCCAGCAGTGAATACCGGCATTGGCCAGATGAGCGGCTATGCGGGCGCCCATGGTGCCGGCACCAAGTACGGCGGCAGTTGTGATTTGCGGGCCGGGTCTCATAGTGTGCGCGTAACTCCTTTCCGCTCAATGGGGCGGAGATGACGCCAAAGGCGGACGGACGAGTGTTACAGAACGGGCAAAGCGGGTCAACGGTATTGGGGACTGCATCCCAAATAGGGCTTATGCTCGTCTAATAGATGAGCGAGGATAAGCGAGATAGCGTAATGGGATGGGTGCAAGCCGCTCTCGAGCGAGTGCGTGACTTCGCCTACGCCGAACGCCCGCCGCAGGTGAAGCCGCCGGCACGCCCGAAGCTGGGAGTAGCTCTCGGCGGTGGTTTTGCGCGGGGCATCGCGCATGTCGGCGTTCTGCACACACTCGAGCAGCAGGGACTTACCATCGACTACATCGCGGGAACCAGCGCGGGCGCGTTGGCAGCCATTGCCTACGCCAGCGGGTTGCCCTACGAAGAAGTGGTGAAGCGGGCAGCGTCGCTGCGCTTCGGCGTATTTGGGCAATGGAGATTTTCGTGGCTGGGCCTGGCTTCCAACCAGAAACTTGAGTTCTACCCCAAGCGCTATCTGAACATCAGCACGTTTGAGGAACTGCGCATTCCAGTGACGATCGCGGCGACAGACCTCATCAGCGGTGATCCGGTTTATTTCGATCACGGCCCCTTGGGTCCGCCGCTGCGGGCATCATGCGCCTACCCGGGGCTTTTTCAGCCGGTGCATTATGAGGGGCGAACGCTGGTTGATGGCTTTGTGGGCGCCACGGTACCGGTGGACGCCGTGGAGAAAATGGGGGCGGACGTGATCGTCGCCGTTTTCCTGGACTCCGAAGCGATCGTGGCGCCGACGAACTTTACAGACGTGATTGGCCGGTCATTCACGATTATCCAGCGCCATGCGGATCTGGCGTGGCGCGCAAAGGCCGACGTTGTCATCGAACCGCACGTGCGCGACTTTGCCTGGGATGATTTCGCCAAGACCCCGCAACTCATTGCTTCGGGGGAAGAAGCCATGACTGCGGCGATGCCGCGATTACGCGCTGCACTGGAAGCAGCGACTGCCGAACTCGCCCCGGCCGAAGAACCTCGCGTGGTGACGATGGGCACTCGCCAGCGCCCGCGTTAAGCGGGCCGAATCTCAATGTTTACAGGCTGGCCGTGACCTTTGCCTCGACGGGTGAACCAGGCGCTCATGGCTTCGGCCAGGCGTTCCGGCTGGACTCGAAAGCCCGCTTCTATAAGGCCATCGGCGAGTGGAAGCGTGTCGTCAAATTCGGCCTGGCCAGTGAAATCGCGCATGCAAAAGTTATCGAGCCAGTCGAGAGGGCATGGCCGGCGCTCGGCGCCTGTAACCACCTCGACGCGGAGTTTTCGAGCGTACACCGAGTGAGTATATCGCGGCGGCGTGCTACGCCCGAAATATGGTGCTGCGCAAATTCCTTGCCGCTGCAGGAGTGCCGCACTAGAATTGCAGTGCACTTATGCGCGTGGCGGCCCATCGGGGCGAGCCAGAGCCCTGCCGCTAAGCAGATTCATCACACATAAAGACAGTATTGATCGGAGAACACCTTGGCTACACCGCTCGAAGAGTGGGTAGAGAAAGCCGCTCAGAAAACCAAGCCCAAGCAAATCGTCTGGTGCGATGGATCGGAAGCCGAAGCGGAACGAATGGTGGAAACCCTGCTGGCCGAGGGGCGCACGGTCCGGCTGAATGAGCGAACGCATCCCAACTGCATCCTGCACCGAAGCGATCCCAGCGACGTCGCTCGAACCGAGCAGATCACCTTCATCTGTTCGCGGCGGAAAGAGGATGCCGGCCCGACGAACAACTGGATGGCTCCGGAAGAAGCGAAACAGAAGGTGGGCGCGCTATTCGACGGGGCGATGGCCGGACGCACGATGTACGTCGTGCCCTATTTGATGGGCCCAGTGGGATCGCCGATGACGCGCGCCGGTGTGGAGGTGACCGACAGCCCGTACGTAGTCATCAGCATGCGCATCATGGCGCGGATCGGAAAGGTCGCTCTCGACCGCATTGATAAAACAAACGAATTCGTGCCCGGACTGCATTCCATGGGAGATTTGAACCCTTCGCGCCGATACGTGCTGCATTTCCCGGAAGAGAAACTGATCTGGAGCATCGGCTCGGGCTACGGCGGCAATGCCTTGCTGGGAAAGAAATGTTTCGCTCTGCGGATAGCGAGTTGGATGGCGCGCGAGCAGGGCTGGATGGCCGAGCACACGCTGATTCTCGGGTTGGAAGATCCGTCCGGCAAAGTCAGTTATATGGCCGCGGCGTTCCCGAGCGCGTGTGGGAAAACCAATATGGCCATGATGGTTTCCGCACTCGAGAATGTTGGTTATCGAGTGCAGACCTTGGGCGACGATATCGGCTGGATGCAAGTAGGCTCGGACGGATATCTGCATGCGATCAATCCCGAAGCGGGATTTTTTGGCGTCGCGCCGGGCACAAACGAACAGACGAATCCCAACGTAATGGCTGCGATCCAGAAGAACACGATCTTTACGAATGTGGCTATGACCGGCTCGCGCGAGCCCTGGTGGGAAGGCATGACGGCGGAAACGCCGCGGGATTTGACGGACTGGCAAGGGAACAAGGTCACTGCCGGTTCGAAGGGGCCGTTTGCGCATCCGAATTCGCGTTTCACCGTTCCGGCCCCGCAGGCGCCACGCATCTCACCAAAATGGGAAGATCCGGCGGGCGTTCCGATCTCGGCAATCATTTTTGGCGGCCGTCGCGCGCGACTGGCGCCGCTGGTCTATGAATCATTCAATTGGCAGCATGGGGTGTTTGTGGGCGCGAGCATGGCTTCGGAAACGACAGCGGCGATCACCGGGGCGGTAGGCGTGACGCGCCGCGACCCCATGGCGATGCTGCCGTTTTGTGGCTATCATATGGGCGATTACTTCCAGCACTGGCTGGATATGGGCCGCGCCATTCCGCATCCTCCGAAGATTTTCCATGTGAATTGGTTTCGCAAGGGTACCGACGGCAAATTCTTGTGGCCCGGGTTCGGCGAAAACGTACGCGTGCTGAAATGGATCGTAGAGCGTGTGAGCGGCAAGGCCCATGCCGAAGAAACGCCCATCGGATTCGTGCCCGCCAAGCGCGCTTTGACGCTCGACGGGCTGAACATCTCCGCTGAAAACATGGACCAATTGCTCCGCGTAGAGGCCGCAGATTGGCAGAAGGAAGCGGAGGAAGTCGGGACTTACTTCGACAAATTTGGCGACCGGCTGCCCAAAGAATTGAGGGCCGAGCAGGTTCACCTCTCCGAAAGGCTGAACCTGGTCGCCAGCGCAAAAACCTGAACTTTAATTGACCGGGAATTGACCGGGCCGGCCAGCTAGCAAGAATTAATCCGTCCGATTATGTGACCGCATTGGGAATGCAGCACTAGCCGTTAACTTCACTGACAAAACGCAACTCGGAACTCGCATCGCGATGCTGCGCGTTCGGTATGCTCCAGGGGATCCAAAGAAATGAAAGTGCGGAACCTCCAAAGCCACTAGCGCATCACTCCAGCATTTGTAACCCTTTTTCTGTGATTCACGAACCACCTCGGTGACGGTCGTCACTGCGCCGTGGTCTGGTGTACGGTGAAATGAGGCAGTTGCTATTGGTTGTTGTAGAGGTGAAATATGATCTGCGTACATTGCGGAAAACAAATCATTGAAGACTCCAGCTATTGCAGTTTCTGCGGTTCACGCCAGCGCCCTTCATCACGATCTAAGTTGCTAACGCGATCGGCTACGAACTCCAAGATCGCTGGTGTTTGCGGAGGGATTGGAGAGTATTTCGCTGTGGATGCCACGATCGTTAGGCTGATTTGGCTCGCACTGTCTGTGGTTCCTGGGGGAATCGTCGGCGGAGTCCTTGCCTACATCCTCGCTTGGATCGTTATTCCTGTCTCGACCCCGGTAAGAACAATAGCTGAGATGCCAGCAAAACCAGTCGCAAAAGCGAGTTGAGACAAATCACGAGGAGGAGAGCCGTGAGATACCTTTGGGTCGTACTACTACTCGTTGGGATAAGCCTGCCCGTCGCGGCCCAGCAGAAAGAAAAGGAACGCATCAAGAATGCAGGCACGGTGATGAACGAAATCCTGAATGCGCCAGACAACATTCCTGGGGAACTGCTCGACAAAGCTGAGTGTGTCATTGTTCTGCCATCAGTAATCAGGGTTGCAATTGTTTTCGGTGGCAGCTACGGACGAGGATTGATGACCTGCCGTGGCGGACGGGATTTCAAGGGTCCCTGGGGCACTCCAACGATGATGCGACTGGAAGGCGGCAGCTTTGGCTTACAACTCGGAGGACAAGCTACCGACTATGTCCTGCTGGTGATGAACCCTCGGGGTGCTGACTCAATTCTTTCGAGCAAAGTGAAACTCGGCGCCGGAATATCTGCAGCGGCTGGTCCTAAGGGCCGCGATCTCGGTGCGGCGACTGATGTGGCAATGAGAGCAGAAATCCTGGGCTATTCGAGATCACGCGGGCTGTTCGCTGGTGCATTCCTTGAAGGTTCCACTTTGCGTTCAGACAACGACGCGAACGAAAGGCTGTATGGGAAGAAACTGAGCGCTAAAGAAATCGCCTTGGAGGGCAAAGCCGCCCCACCCGAAGAAGCCCAGCAACTGCTCGGATTGCTGAATAAGCGATCTCCTAAAAACGTGTCGGTTTAAAGACTAAGGTTATCTCCCGCCGTCGCCAATGCGGCTTCGCGCGCTACAGAATCGTGTTGATTTCCGCGTCCAGTGCCACGTGGGATTGCGGGAAGCCGTTGATCTGATAAACGTCCGCGGACCCGGCGCCGGTCTGCATCGAAAAATGAAAGAAACGGCTGATATGGTAATCCTCATCGAAGATGCCGAAGACCCGCTCGGTTTCAGGCTGCGAGAATCCGAAGGACGACAGGGCTGCAGGGCGGCCGAACGCGCCCGCGAGTTCCAGATATTTCTCCACGAGTTGCCGCAGGCTGGGCGAAGGGCTGGATGCAGTCATGGGAGTTTTGGCCAGATTTTCAGATCCAGACGTAGGCGCCGGATTTGCCGTAGGGCACATTCACGTAAAACAAATTGGCGTCGGGTGTGCTGCCAAAGCTATCGAGTAATTTTCGGGCGCCGTGCACTGAGCAAAGCGCCTGCGCGCGAGCCATGGCAATACGGGCGACATCGTCGAGGCTGGATACTTCCTCGCGTGAAAACCACAGCCAGCTCGCGGGGCGATCGCAGAATTCGCATTGATCCATAGGCTGATCCAATCGGCGGCTGATGGCCGCAGCGACCTCGGGTTGCAAACCGGCGGCGGCAAATTCATCGTTGCCGACGAAAAAGTATTGGCTGAATTCGGCGGTGTTGGGTTCGAAGGCAACCACGCGACCGGGGAAAGCGCCTAGTTCTTTTTGCATTTCCTGCTTCAGACAAGGTAAGCAGAGCGAAACCTCCGGGCGCGCCGGACGCCGCCGGACCGAGGCCTTGCCGCGCAGGTAAAGCGTGTCGGGAATGAAGGTTGCCATCCAGGCGCCATCACGCTGGAGGTGCTCGCATTCGGCGGGCATACGCATCAAGCGCGCCCACCAGTTGCGCGATCGCCTCCAAAAACGAATTTCGGGATAGGCCTGCTCGACACGCATCGTTCCGGTCATGGTAACAGAATCAAAGCAGGAGACCAGAGTTGGAGAGCAAATGCGAGGTCGGCTAAGATGTTGCGCGGTCTTCGATGCAAGCGTCATCGCCATTGGCGGCGTGGCGCGCGACCCAATTCGTCACTTTCATTCAGGGGAGGAATTATGGCTATCGATGTGGGACAAGCGGCACCTGATTTCACGCTCAAGGACCAAACCCAAAAAGACGTGAGACTGTCAGATTTTCGCGGCAAAAACGTGGTGATCATTTTTTATCCGCTGGATTGGAGCCCGGTGTGCACGAACGAGCACGCCTGTTTCGTCAACGATATGAAACAGTTTGAAAACCTGAACGCACAAGTGCTGGGATTGAGTGTCGATAGCGTCTGGTCGCACAAGGCATTTGCCGAAAAGATGGGAATTCGGTACCCGTTGCTGGCGGATTTTCAGCCGCGCGGAGCGGTGGCGGAGAAGTTCGGCGTTTATCTGGCCGATAAAGGAATTACAGGCCGGGCAATTACGATTGTTGACAAACACGGAAAGATCGCCTGGATGAAGAATTACGACATTCCGGCCGTCCCAGACATCAAGGAAGTTTCACAGGCGCTTGCTAAGGTGCAGTAATTCTCACGCAAAGGCGGCGTGCAGCGGGGGACGCCGCACGAAATTCCTCATCCTCGCAGAACCGCGCGATTTCAGCGCAAACCGAGGCCCCTGGACGCAGAAATCAGGTTGCCCGACGGCGGGATGACAACGGGAACCGGGCGTCACAGCAAAACTCAAAAGCGCTTTCTAGTGAACATTTAGTGCAGTAAGGAAGTCGTCTTCCTGGTTCGCTCTGCCATCCACTTGGCCCGCAGGCCGGTGCGATCCACTTTCTGCCCGCGCAGATACACATCGCTAATCCGTCGTGCGTTTCCGATTTTCTCGAGGGGATTGGCATCGAGCACGATGAAATCGGCGCTTTTCCCCGGCGCGATCAGCCCAGCGTTGATGTGCGCGATTTCCGCGCCGTCACGCGTTGCGGCGACAATCGCCTCTGAAGGAGTCAGGCCCATCGCCACCATGCTTTCGAGGTCCAGTTGGTTGAAAAAGCCGATGAAGAATCGCGTTTGCCCGGTATCGGTGCCGCTGACGATGCGCATGCCCGCAGCGCGCAGCTTCATGGCGTTGCTCGCCTGTAACGCAAAATCCTTGCGCGCGCGTTCAACTTCCGCCGGAGTCCTTTTTGCCAGCGGCGCGCCCCAATACTGCTCGATCTGTTCGGAGGAGTAGAGGTCCCGAAGAAGCGGATCGTTGAGCCACGCCGGGCGCGAGCCGCCCTGGGTATCCATCCAGGCGGTAATCAGGGCGGGTGTCATCCACATGACTGGCCGGTCGCGACGCGCGACGCGCTGCTTCACGATGCCGATCAATTCCTCGTCTACGGCTTCTCCACCGCGAACCGGAACATGCAGCCAGCCTTCGACGCCGTCGCGCATCAATTGTTTCGCATCCGCCAACTTAACGTTGTGGACTCCCACCGGGACATTGAATTTGTGTGCTTCGTCAGCAACGGCGGCGTAGAGTTCGGGCGTGAGCGTTTTCTTGGTTCCTCCTCTGTCGTCCACCCAGATCTTGATGAACTCGGGTTTCATCTTGATGTAATCGTCGACCGCTTTGCGGGCTTCTTCCGGTGTGGTAACAGGGTAGGCGACATCCACCCGTGAAGGATCGCCCTGCGCCCCGGAACCCGGCCAGGCGATGCCCGTTCCGGCGGTACGAAACAGCGCTGCATTCGGGATCACTTCTTTCCGCACCTGCAAAGGAACGTCGCCCCAACGGGTGCGTCCTCCGTGCATGTCGGAGCGATCTTCAAGATCGCCGACACCGACGGTCGCTCCCACCCCGACATAGGCGAGCCGCTCGAGATGGTCGATGAGGTTTTCGCGCGTGTAGAAAGATTTGGACATCGTGCCTTCAATGACGTTCTGGAATCCGTAATGGCCATGAAGATCGATGAGCGCGGGCATCACCGTTTTGCCGGTTAGATCGACATGAGCGGCGCCGGAGGGAGCGCGCACCTCGCCACGCCGGCCAACCTGCGTGATGAGATTACCCCGAACCACGAATGTGGAGTTTTCGATCGGCGCACTGCCGTTCCCCGTGATCAGGCGTGCGCCTTCGAAGACTGTGGTTCCGGATTGCGCGGTCTGGCCGTTGAGGCTCGAGAGCCAAGCGGCGCCGCCCAACAGCAGGCCAGCGAACACCAAAACATAAGACGCGATCCTCAGGCGGCGCATAGACTCTCCTCAAAAAGAAAAAGGGCCGCCGAATTGTTTACGGCTGAGCAATTCGGCGGCCCGGATAACGCGAAGGCAATTTAATCTGCGGCTGACGCCGGGAGCATTCCCGTGGTGTTCCGCTTGGGCACATAGCCGACCGGGATACGCGCGATTTCCTTCATCGAGGCCACATCCACGGCCGAGACATCGTTGGTGATGACATTGGCGATGTACGCCCTCTTGCCGTCGGGCGTGAGCGTCACCCAGTCGGCACCCTTGCCGCTCAATTCCGCCGTTCCGATCACTTTGAGATCGGGCAGCGAATAAGAGTAAAGCGCGGTATTCAGGCGGCTGCAAACCACCAGGGTCTTCTGATCGGGGGTGACAGCCATGCCGTGCGAGGGATCGCCGCCTTGCAGGACCGGCGCTTTGCCGGGCGGGAGATCGGGATTTTGGATGCGCTTGATCTCTTTATGTGTTGCGAAGTCGATTACAGCGAAGCCGTTGAATCCGGAAAGCTGGGTGAAGAGCCACTTCGTCGAGCCATCCGGGTTTCGCGAAAAGGTCATGGGGCGAATGCCCAGATCCAACGTCAATTGCCAGGCCATTTGATCCGTCTTGGTATCGATCACGTTTATCGTCTTGGCCACAATTGATCCCGCGACTAGATATTTGCCGTCGGGCGTAACGTAGGGATTGTGGATGGTGCCTTTTGTCGGGATGGTCTTGACGTTTTCAAGAGAGGCTGTATCGATGACGTCAACCCCGCCGGGCGCCTGGATAATACCGACATACACGCGCTTGCCATCGGGGGCGACGGCGACATTATTGGGATGGCCGCTCAAGGGAATGCGTTTGATCACCTTGAGGGTTTTGCTATCGACGACGTCGAGCGTGCTTTCCGCCTCGTCGCTGATGTAGATGTGCATGCCATCGGGTGCAACCTGTACGCCGTGATTGACTTCGATTCCCTCGATCACGCCGACAACCTTGTTGGTCACGGGATCGATGACGTGAACGTTGTCTCCGGCGCTGTTGGTTTGAATGATGCGCGCGACGCGCGCGCTTTTGGGCGCGGCGCTGCTCAATCCGACTGCACACAAAGCGATTCCTGCGAGCGCCATCGCGAAATACCGAAAGCCGTACTTAATCATTGTTGTGGCCTCCCAACCTGAGAAATCGGCTATCGAGTGCCCGCCTGAGCACTCGTGCTGCTCGTCTGGCCCATTACCCATGCTCTCAAGGTCTGCCATTCCGCATCCTCTTTAGATGGAAACTGTTTGCCGCCGCTGTGAAATAGATCGCCGCCTGCTTCCTCGGCCAACGGATGGATCAGCAGAGGGCTCTTGGCATTGCCCGGAAAGGCGATCGCAGTCGTCACCGCCTCGTAGTTCTTGCGGGATTGCTCTTCGTTCCAGGTCGTCTCGCCCGGCTGGAGTTTCTGCAATCGGAAAACCGGGCCGGTCGGCGTCACGTGACAGGAGATGCACCGCGCTCGGCCCTCGCGCTTTTTGAGAAAGATGGGCTGAACTTTACTTTTGAAGAACTGGTAGTCAAGCGAGGGTTTGCTGCCCTGGGGGGCGGCGCCAAGTTCCGCCACCATGCCAAACAGCAGCGTAAAAACCAGCGTCATTTTCGACATAGGTTCATTTTCCTAACGGTCAATTTTGTCCGAGCCTAGCACTCCCGCTGCTCGCCGGTCAATAAGCACGGCCCAGCGATGGAGAGATTTAATTCACCCAAGCGGCGATAAAAATATTCGTCTCGTGCTCGACGGTGCCGTTGCGATTCGAGGCCCATACCAGCCGTTTGCCGTCAGAGGAGAACATCGGGAAAGCGTCGAATCCGGGGTAATAGGTGATGCGGTCCAGGCCAGAGCCGTCTTCATTGATGATGTAAAGATCGAATCCGGCCGGGTCTTTTGTATTCGTGACGTTCGAAGCAAAGATGATGCGCTTGCCGTCGGGCAGCCAGTACGGAGCGAAATTCGCCGCGCCGTTGTGGGTCACCTGGTGCTTGCCGGAGCCGTCCGCATTCATCACCCAGATTTCGAGGTTGCCCGGCCGAATCAGCCCTCTCGCGTACAGATTTTTATAATCGGCGATCTGCTCAGGAGTTTGCGGATGTTCTGCGCGGTAGACAATTTTCTTGCCATCGTAGGACCAGAACGGCCCGCCATCGTAGCCGAGTTCGTGTGTGAGCTGCTTTACGTTACTTCCATCGGCATCCATGGTGTAGATGTCGAGATCACCATTGCGCGTCGAGGTAAAGACGATGTGCTTGCCGTCGCGCGTGATGGTGGATTCGGCGTTATAGCCGTGCGCCTGCGTGAGCGGGCGAAGATCGCTGCCGTCGGGTCTGGCCGTGTATATTGTATACGTGTCATAAATCGGCCAAACGTACCCGAGCGAATAATCGGGCGGCGGCGGGCAGGCGGGGTTCGCCGCGAACGTGGAGGAGTACAGCATGCGGCGGCCCGAAGGAAAGAAATAGCTGCAAGTAGTGCGTCCTTTGCTGTTGCTGATCATTTTCGGAACTGCCACTGGATCACCGGCTTTGCCAACGGGGATGGTGAAGATCTGATCGCAGGGGATGTTTGGGCCGACGGCGCTGTGGGTTTTCGGATCGAAGAATTGGCCCTGGTGCTGAAAGGTCAGATATTTGTCGTCCGCGGAGAAGTATGCCTCCGCACTTTGGCCGCCGAAGGTGAGCTGGCGGATGTTGGCCAGATGCTTTTCGCCGGGATACTGCAGCCCGTGCGCGGCGACTTTCGCAGCTTTGTTTGCGGTGGGACTCTGGCGAGCAGGGGTGCGCGGAGCGAGCCAGAAAAGAAATCCGGTCGCCGCCAGCAGGGACGAACCGATGAGCACAACACTACGTCGCATCACGAATCTTTCAGCCTAACGTTTGTAAGTGCTGATTTTTCCATAGTAAGGCTCTCTTTTTGCCAAACGAGCCTTAGTGCCGTGCGCGTAAATCTAATCCGCGGTATGGGATGTGTCAACGAAGTGCCGCAGTTCCATTGCTTACTTGTCGTCTTTGTCGCTGGCGGGATTGCCGATGAATTTATTGTATTCGGCAAGCTCCGCGGGAGAACAAAGCATCTCCGGCACATGGAAATGCCATGATTCCAGCTTGAAGGGCAACTTGTTGAGCGCGACCCATGGCTTGGTGTACATGACAGGATCGTTGATGATCACGGTGAGTTCGAGCGTGTTGGCATCGGCGCGATGGAAGCGCTCCTGGATGCGAAGTGCATCACTGTGGGGCCGGCCCGCGCGGTCAATCCAGGTCTCGTCATTGATGCAGCAGGTATCGACGACAAACGTGTAGTCGTCTTCCCATTTGCCTACCGAGTATCCGAACCACTGCGGCGAGGGATTTTTGGGGAAGTCGCGTCCGTCAGTCCAAATGACTCGCCAGACGCGCCCGTATTCATAAAGGACCATAACGCTGGCGGGCGTTTGCAGAATCTGTGTGGTCCTCAATTCGTAGAGATCTTCCCGCGGAATTCCCTGCGGATTGCAGGTGACCACGGGGTCGTTAGTGTCTCCTGGCAAGACGCTGCGCACCCCGTTGCTGGGCTTGGTGAGATTCAGCGCGGCCAATCCTGCGGTGGTGTAGGGCGGCCGGTGCTCCGGTTTGCCATCCTCGGGCATGGCCGCCGGTCCCAGGGCCTGGATGCCTCCGCCGGCTGGATCCCAGATGCCGAAGATATCGTGTTTAGGGGCAGGGCCGGCCGGAGTCGCCGGCGTGGGAGGAACCTGACCGGTCCAACCATCCGCAGTACCGATGTAGCTTCCAGTGGCTGTGTCCGGAGCGGGTTGGTTCTGCTGAGCATATATGAAGGATGACGCGCTGAGTGCAACACACGCAATTGTGACGCAGAAAAATGGTTTGAGCATCGGCGGCTCCCGGTAAAACTGGGCGATTCTACTTAGTGGCAGGCGATTCTACTTAGTGGCAAGAGATTGCACAAGAACGCACGAGGATTTGCGATGAAAGCGTGCAGGCCGAGGTCGTTTGACTCGCGATAGACATCACACTATTCTGGAACGACTAAGCATCTCGAGTTGCCGCAAGGATCCCGGAGGTAGCCATGCGAAGAACAGCCGCCTTGGGCGTCGTTTTTGGGCTGATGATTGTTGCCGCGGGCGCGACCTTCTTTCCAGGCAAGCGGGCCCACACACCGCAGGCTACCGCTACCGACGAGGAGCACGGCTTCAATACCGCAGATCTGGACGCCACCTGCAAGCCCTGCCAGGACTTTTTCGATTACGCCACGGGGGGCTGGATCAAGAACCATCCGATTCCGCCGGAATACGCGAGTTGGGGCCGCTTCAATGCGCTGCAAAACCACAACCAGGAAGTGCTGCGCGCAATTCTCGAATCCACCGCGACCAGCAAGGCCGCGCCCGGCTCAATCGAGCAGAAGATCGGCGACTTCTATTCCGCCTGCATGAATACGGACGCGATTGAAGCCGCGGGTATCAAGCCCATCGAACCCGAACTCGAGCGCATCGCCGCCATCAGCAATCTCCCGCAACTGCAGGACGAAGCCGCGCATTTGCAAAGCATCGGCACGCGCGTGCTTTTTGGTTTTGGTTCTGAGCAGGACGATAAAAACAGCCAGCAGGTGATCGGCGGGGCGCACCAGGGCGGGCTGGGCTTGCCGGATCGCGACTACTACACCAAGCAGGATGACAAATCCAAAATGCTGCGTGACGAGTATGTGCAGCATATCGCGAAAATGATGGCACTTGCCGGCGAAGCACCCGACAAAGCTGCTGCCGACGCACGCATGGTGCTAAAGATTGAGACGCAAATGGCGCAAGCCTCAAAGACGCGCGTCGAGCGCCGTGATCCCGAAGCCAACTACCACAAAATGGACCCGGCCCAACTGCGGGCGCTGACGCCGGATTTTTCCTGGGAGATTTATTTTCGCAACATCGGCTTTCCCAATATTCGTCAGGTGAACGTCGGCCAGCCGGAATTCTTCCAAGCCTTGGATAAACAACTTAAATCCGTTCCGATCGCCGATTGGAAGACGTATCTGCGCTGGCACCTGATTCTCTCCGCGGCGCCCGCACTGTCGGGGAAATTCGTGGAGGAAAATTTCGATTTCTATGGCCGCACGCTCACCGGCGCGAAGGAGATTCAGCCGCGCTGGAAACGATGCGTGAACGCCACCGACCGCAGCCTTGGTGAGGCTCTCGGGCAGAAATATGTCGAGAAGGTATTTCCTCCTCAGGCGAAACAGCACGCGCACAGCATGGTGGAAAATCTGGTCTCTGCCTTGCGTTCCGATATCCAGACGCTGCCGTGGATGAGCGATCCTACACGCAAGCAGGCGCTGGCAAAGCTCAGCACCATGAATCTGAAGATCGGCTATCCGGACAAGTGGCGCGATTATTCCGCCTATCAGGTGACACGCGATTCGTATATCGAGGATCTAGAGCGCGGCGCCGCGTTTGAGTTTCATCGCGAACTGGCCAAAATCGACAAGCCTGTGGATCGCAACGAATGGGATATGAGTCCGCCTACCGTGAATGCGTATTACGATCCCAACATGAATGAGATCGTCTTCCCCGCCGGCATTCTGCAGCCGCCTTTTTTTGACGCGCAAGCGGATGATGCGTTGAATTATGGCGGCATCGGGGCGGTTATTGGCCACGAGATGACCCACGGCTTCGACGATCAGGGAGCGCAATATGACGCGCAGGGGAATCTGCACAACTGGTGGACGCCAGAGGACCTGAAGAACTTTAAGGAACGCACGGCCTGCGTCGAAAAGCAGTTTGATTCTTTCGTGGTGGCTGACGACCTGCACGAAAACGGCAAGCTCGTGCTGGGCGAAAGCATTGCCGATCTCGGCGGCCTGACGATCGCGCACATGGCTTTTGACAACACGGCTCAGGGGAAGGCGAATTCCCCGGCCATTGATGGCTTCACGCCCGAGCAAAGATTTTTCCTCTCTTATGCGCGCATCTGGGGTACAACCGCGCGGCCGGAGTACGAGCGTATGATGACCACGGTCGACCCGCATCCGCTGCCGCGCTTCCGGGCCAAAGGCGCGCTGCTGAATATGCCGGCATTTGCGCAGGCATTCGGCTGTCAGGCTGGCGAGGCCATGGTCAAGCCTGCCGGCGAGATTTGCAAAATCTGGTAGAGCGATGTACTGCCGTCATTCTGACGGCGGCGAATCTTCTCGGACCAATTTGCCGGGGGCGTCTTCCTGTACCCTTGTGGTAGGCTACCTCCACCTTCGGATTGCAATCAGGGAGGAATTCCTATGAAGGCGAAGCGAGTGGATTCGAAGCGCGGCCGGCTGTTGCTTTTCGTGCTGACCTGCACGATCTGCGTGCTGGTGCTTGCCGCGACGGTGCGCGGCCGCGCGAAGGCGAAGGCCGCGGCGCAAGCCGTTGACGCTCAGGGTGCGCCGATGTATCGCGTCGATCCTTACTGGCCGAAGCGCCTGCCGAATCGTTGGAGCATGCAGCAGGTGACCGGCCTCTGGGTGGACGAGCGAAATGATCATGTGTGGTTTCTGAATCGCGGCGCCGCCGCAGATGGCGATGAGATCGGCGGCGATGGTAATCCGCCGAGGATTGTTTGCTGCGTGCGAGGACCCGAGGTGATCGAACTCGATCCGGAAGGGAACGTGGTGCACGCCTGGGGTGGCCCGGGCTACATTCCGCAATGGCCCACGGCTCTGCAGTCCATTGAAGTCGATCGCGAAGGCAACGTCTGGGTGGCCGGAACGGCGGCGCAGGACAGCATCCTGAAATTCACGCCTGACGGCAAACTGCTTTGGGATTTCGGTCATCGCCCGCCGAAAGAGATGACGAACATCAAGGAAGACAATACCCAGACCGACTGGCTGGTTTCGAAAGGCCGATTCCTGCTGGATGAAGATGCGCGCGAAATCTATTTGGTGAACTGGAAGCGCGTGCTCGTCTACGACATGAATACCGGCGCCTTCAAACGCGGCTGGGGCGGCCACGGCATGCCGCTCAGCGAAATCTCCAACGATCCGATTCCGCCCTATAAGTGGACCGGCGCGCCTCCTCCCGAAGAGAAGAACTTCGTACCCGACCTGCACTTCGTGGTGATTTCGAAAGACGGTCTCGTGTATATCGGGGAACGCGGGCAGGACCGCATCTCAGTCTATACGAAAGAGGGCAAATGGGTGCAGGACATCTCCGTTGCGCCCAATACTCCGTCGCGCGGGCCGGATTGCGGCGGGTTGCCACCCAACACGAAAATGCCGCCCTGCGGTACGACGTACAAGATGATCTTCTCGAAAGATCCGCAGCAGAAATATATGTACGTGGCCGATGGGACCAACGATGTGGTCTGGATTCTTGACCGCAAGAGCGGCAAGACGCTGGGCTCATTCGGCGGCAACGGCAAATACGCCGGCCAATTCCACTGGATCAATGCCATCGGCATGGATTCCAAGGGCAACATCTATACCGGGGAAGTGGAAGAGGCCAAGCGCATCCAGAAGTTTGCGCCGGTTCTCACAACGAGCAAACGCTAGGCGTTTAATCTGGTGTCATTCTGAGGGCCCGCATCACCGGCGCGAAGAATCTCTGTTGAGCGGGGAAGCAGAATTCCTCGCTTCGCTCGTAGTGACCACGTTTTTGCGAAGCTTTGCGTGTGCGCAGGTCACCGCATAAACCACCAAAATTGTCATCACAGGATCAATGGGATGCCTGTAACGCACGGAGCTGTGCGTGATGTAGTAGGTCAAAGGAAAGAGCAGAAGCGCGGCGGAGAGCGGCAGGATGCCGAACGCATCCGCGCGGCGCGCGATCAACAGCCCCACCAGGGCCAGCAGCGAAAACATGCTGCAAAAGGCGACATAGAGCGTTCCTGCACTCATCGCGGTGATCCATGGGTCGGTATGCTGATCCCACAATGCGGTCCACGTATCCACGAAGCGATCAAAAGAAGAATCCACAAAAATCCCCGGATTGGCTCGGATGAAGCTGAGCGCTTCACGCTGTTTCTCGCGCATGTAGGCGATTTCGCCCATCCCATTCAGCGCGCTCATTTCGGCGGGATCCGACGCCGGGCTGCGCCACCACGTCCAGATGATTTTGACGTCGGGATTGTTCCCCAACCAGAATTCGAGCCCGAAATTCGACTTGATCGGAACAAAGTGGCCGAAAGCGGCATAGTTCCTGGCCGTCCAGGGAACGATGCCCAGGATGCAGGCGACTAAGGCGATACCAACGGACGCGAGTGCCGGCCGCATGGCTGCTAGACGAAGCGCCCACGGGACGCCACGCTTGTGACGTTGCCAGACAATCCATGCCGCACAGAAGGGAAGCAGCAGCCCTATGGCCGGATTGGTGAGCAGCGCCAACGCCCAGCCAAGTCCGTATGTCGCCCAGATAATGCGGTTCCGCGGTGCAGCGCGAGCATCCTCGCGAAGGTACAAAGTTGCGCAGATTAGTGCGGTCAACAGCAAGGCGGAAAGACTCTGGTCCCAAATCCATTCGAGAGGAAAGAGAATCGCCGTGGGCAGCACGGCCCAAGCCCAAGACGATGCGACGCCAACGGGAAGGCCGAAAAGTTTTTTCGCAATGAGGTAAATCGGCCAGCAGGTCACAGCGGAAAACACTGCGTTCAGTACTTGCCCAAAGATGACGACATGGTATGGATTCATATTGAACAGCTTGAATCCAAATGCCAGCAGCAGCGGATACAGCGGCGCCACCCAGGCCGTCGGCCCTTGCATGCCGGCCAGCGGCGACGAAAAACCGTGGCCGAGCGCCAAGGCCCAGGCGACATTTCCCGCCTCCTGACCGACTGAATAGAATTGCCCGCCCGCGTCACGGCTAGCGTAAAGGAAAATCAACCGGATCAGCAGGGCCGCCCCCACTGCGGTCGCGGGTGAGCGCAAGACCAAAGAGCCGAAATCAACTCGCGGAGGCGCGACGATATTTTGTGAAATCCCAGTGACGCGCCGTTCAGCGATCTGGTCCGCGCTCATCTCTTCAGTTCGCATATGTCAAGCGTCTCACGTCGCGCTGCACACGAAACCGGAGCTTGCGCTGGCTTGCCTTAAAAGTACCCAAACAGCGGCTCACGTAATCTAATAGACATGGATTGGGGTGTGGGGCTTGTGTCAAGCGATCCAATGGAAAAACACGATCGGCGTGAGTCGTTGCTTCTCCAATCGGCCTGATCGATCAAATGTTCGCGGTTGCGTAGCAGCCTATTCCGCACTAAATCCTGTTGACTGTATTAACTTTAGGATAATAATGGCTCAGTCTTTCGGCTATGTAGCACTGGGCTGGGGTGGGCTCGGTTCAGACGATCAGGCTGCTCTACGAAGAAGGAGGGTGTCCTAGATGAGTCAGATTCGAGAGGTGTGTAAGGCTGCGTTGTTTTCCACTTTCCGTTTTTGTAATTCCAACCGAAATTTCTTTTATGTGCTGGCGCTGCTTCTGCTGGCGCCCAGCCTTGCCTTCGGGCAGGCCGACACTGGGACATTAACTGGCACGGTTCGTGACACGTCGGGCGCCGTCGTTCCCGACGCTATGGTGACGGTGCGAAACGCTGCGACTGGTGCGACGCGAACAGCACAGACGGGCAGTGATGGAACCTATATCTTCCCTGGCCTGGCTCCAGCGCCGTATGAGGTTACGGTCAGCAAGTCCGGATTCGCCGATTATAAGGCGCAAACAACCGTCACCGTCGGAAGCCACGTCACCCTGGATGTCCCTCTGTCGGTATCACAGGTTTCCACGACAGTAGAAGTGGTGGCGGTCCCCGCTGCCGAGGTGAATACACAAACGCAAGAGGTCTCGCAGATCATCACGCCCGAGCAGGTGCAACAACTGCCAAGCCTCACGCGCAATCCGTATGATTTCGTCGCACTTGCAGGAAACGTTAGCGCAGGTGATCGTACGACCAGTTCGACGAACCCGCAACTGGCTGCCAGTGGCGGGCAGAATACCACCACGTATCGCGGAGCGGGGTTCAGCATCAACGGCCAGCGACTGTCAGACACTGAGATTCTTTTGGATGGCGCTGAGAATATAAATATTTTCGATAACACCATCGCCCTGCTCATTCCGCAGGACGCGGTGCAAGAGTTTCGTGTTATCACCAACAACTTCGACGCGCAGTACGGCCGCGCTGCCGGTGGCATCGTCAATGTTGCGACGAAGTCCGGAAGCGGCAACTTCCATGGCGATGGTTGGGAATTCAACCGCCTCTCGGCATATACGGCGAACACTTTCGACAATAACGCTGCCGGTACACCGAAGGGGCAATACACCCGAAACCAGTTTGGCTACGATATCGGTGGTCCGATCAAGAAAGACAAGCTCTTCTTCTACCAAAGCACGGAATGGCTCCGCGTGCGCAGCAATGCCAACATCCTGGCGTTGGTACCCGATCCAGCTTTTCTGAAGTCGACCTCGTCTGCCGTGCAGAGCTGGTTTGCTGCGTACGGCACTGGCTTGAACGCCACTCCAGTAGGGGTTTTGACGAAAGCCGATGTGCCCTTCAATGTCTTCGGCGTGACCAAAGGTTGTACAGCGGCGCCATGCGGAATTTTCAATACCAACATTCCTGATGGGAGTCCGATCTTCGATCTGGTCAGCTATAGCGCTCCGCAAAGTTCGGGTGGAGACCTCCCGCAGAATACCTACTTTTTGGCGGCCCGCCTGGACTATAACTTGAGCCAAAATACTCAAGCATTCTTCCGCTACGGACGAGAGAGCCTGGCGACATTGTCGGGCGCCGTCTTCGCCAGCCCGTATTCGCAATACAACATTGGCCAAACGATTTATAACAACAATTTTCTTTTGTCGGTGAACCACACCTTCGGATCCAATCTCCTCAGCACTACGAAACTGAGCTTCTTCCGCGATGACGAAGCTTATCAGTACAATACCGCGCTGCAACAAACGCCAACCCTTCTGATTTACAACGTCCCCGCTGGATCCGCGACGATAAATGGCCAGCCCATACAGTTCCCCGGATTTTACGATTACAACTCTGCGACCGGAGGACTGCCCTACGGGGGGCCCCAGAACACTATCCAAATTGGGGAAGATATTTCGTGGACTCACGGCAAGCACAACATCAAGTACGGCGGCCAATTCAACTACATCCAACTGAACCGTGGTTATGGCGCTTACGAGCAGTCAGTGGAGTCGCTAGGCAGAAACAATATAGGTAACGGCCTGGATAACATGATCACCGGGACCCTATTCCAGTACCAAAAGGCCATAAATCCGGCCGGCCAGTTCCCCTGCGGAGTAACTGCCTACACGGGACTCGGCAGCTCTGGTTTGATGACCCTCACACCAAAGTGCACATTCGTCGGGAAATACCCGATTGGAGATCCTTCTTTCAATCGCAGCGACCGTTATAAAGATTGGGCCCTCTATGCAGAAGACAGTTATCGCATCACGCCGCGACTAACTATCAACTACGGGTTGCGCTACGAGCACTTCGGCGTGCAACACAATAACAATCCCAATCTCGACTCGAATTTTTACTACGGTCCCGGCGCAAATTTCTTCCAGCAAACTGCCAGCGGTGGAGTACTGACTGTACCCAACAGCCCAATCGGCGAGCTCTGGAAACCGCGCTGGGGCACAGCGGCCCCGCGCCTCGGTTTTGCTTATGATTTGCGCGGCAATGGGAATACGGTCATCCGTGGAGGCTATGGGATCACATACGCACGGAACTTTGGCAACGTGACTTTTAATATCGTGCAGAACGTACCGAACAATGCCACGGTAACCATTCTGAATACGCCGCTGGTCGTCAGCAATCTGGGACCGTTTGCCGGCTCGGGCCCGGCGGCTTGCGCGACACCAGTATCGGTCAGCAGTGGTTGCGGGCTCCCGCCTGTGAGCCCCCGAGATGTCGATCAAAATATTCAGGTCGCTTCAACACAATTCTGGGGCCTGACTCTGGAGCGCAGGCTCGGAACAAAGGCTTCCTTGGAACTGGACTATAACGGGTCCCACGGCGTGCATTTGTACGATATCAAGAACATCAACCCCATCGGGGGCGCGCAGGCCTACTTGGGTCAGCCTCTCACTGCTGATCCAACCAATGCGACGTGCGCGGCGGATGGGTCGTGCCTGGGCCGCGTCAATCCCTTTTACACCTCCATCAACAATCGCGGTACCAACGCTTTCTCGCATTACAACTCACTGAATGTGCGGTTCTCAACTCAGGAACTGGGGCATACCGGATTGTTCATTCTGTCGAATTACACTTACGCACATGCACTCGACAACCTGAGCAGCACATTCTCGGAAAGCAGCACCGAATTTAACCTCGGCTACTTGGATCCGACCAATCCCTGGCTGGATTACGGCAATTCGGATTTTGACCTAAGGCACCGGCTGGCTTTGGAGTTGACCTGGTCGGAACCGTACTTCAAGGGCGGCAAAGGAGCCTTCAGACAGGCGGCGGGCGGCTGGTCGATTTCGCCGATCGTTACGATTCGAAGCGGCTCGCCTTTCTCTGTTTGGGACAGCACGAATGGTCTTAATTTCATCCCACGGTACGTCCCCACCGCACCTGTTACCAGTTTAAGAACGGGCACGCCCGTGGATTCCGGTTCGCCAAATCTATTCAATCTTTCAAGCTTGCCTGTTGCGAACAGCTTTTCCAACGCAGCATTTGACGGGCTTTCGGACTTTGGTCCGTTCCCGGCCAACATGACGACGCGGAATATGTTCTATGGTCCAGGAGCCTGGAATTTTGATTTGGGTGTGGCCAAAACGTTCGCACTCACGGAACGTTTTTCGTTGGAGTTCCGGGCAGAAGGGTACGACATTTTCAATCACACGAACATGTACGTCGTGACAGCCTTCGCCGACGCAGCGAACTATAGCGGCGGCCCCGTTTTGATCCAAGGTAAGAAGGGCGGCCTTGGGCTTGGGTCCGCTGAAGGCGTCAATACGGACGAGCGGCGATTCGGACAATTCGCACTGAGGCTGCACTTCTAGCCTTATGTTGGCGCCGCCCTTCAAGGCGGCATACATCTCGACGAGAAAAACATGCCGGGCTGAAGCCCGCGCTGCAAACCAAAGGGCCGTTGCGGCGATCACCGCAGCGGCCCTTTATTTCATGCTGCTGATTGTGCAGGCGGCGTCCGCGTATGTTTTCGTGCGATAACTTGTAGCTTGGGTCGGCGGGCGTTTTTGTCGGCAGACCTGAGGATTTTCGGTGGTTACGGCTCGCAAGCACACCAGAAAAGACCTCGGGTCTTCCGCGCCTCATTTCAGATCGCAAAGCGCAACTCTCTCTGCGGCGCGGGCGACCCGAGCCACAAAATTGCGCCTCGTCTGAGGACTAAATCTGCGAATACGCGGTTGGTGTAAGAATGACGTTGGTGATATTCGAGACAATGGGCTCAAAGGCATACCGCGGCTGGGTCGAATACGTCTTCCATTCGTCCGAGGCGCGGAATGCGGCCCATTTCTTGTCGCGATCGGCGAGGTCGTTGAACGCCAGCATGTAAGTGAGGTTAGGCAGCCGCGATCCGACCAGTGTGTCACTGTAGAAGACCTGCTCGACGCCCGCCTTGTTGAAGATTTCCGATTCGCCCGACTGCATCATCTCCACTTTGCGCTGGTGGTCTTGATGGGTGGCGCCTTCGTAGATGCGCAGCTCAAAAATGCGCGGCGACTTGCTCTTGGTCGCGGCGGGAGGCGTGAGCTTCGGCCACTTCTCGAAGGCTTGCAAAAACGAGCTTTCGATTCGGTCAAACGCCGGCTCTTTGGCGGGCGCATTTAGAAACGCCGCCCCGGCTTTCATGTATTCGGCATCTTTTGCCAGATGCGTCTCGACAGTGGCAACCATTTCGGCGTTCGTGCCCGGCACGAGCACGTAAATCGTCGGCGTGTCCGGCCCAATCGTGAGATCAAATACGCCCACCGGGCCGATGCCCAGGCGGTTCAGCGCCGGAATCAGAGCCAGGCTGAAAAAATCGTCGCAAAGCTTGCGCTGCGGACCGCTAATGATGTGATAGCGGCGGAGCTGATAAAACTCGCGGCCGCCTCTTTTGGCATTCTCGTCTGCGGCACTCAGATAAGGATTGGGCTGCGCAGCCACCAGCGTGGATGCTGCCAGCGACGAAGCCAGGAATTCGCGTCGTTTCATGTGCGCCTCCGCTCTGCTGCGAATGTTGCCGCGTATCGTCGCATAAATCCAATCATGCGTCCATCGATGGACCGTCGCCCCGCCGCTGCTCATCGCGACCGCTCGATGTAGCGCCCGGCTTCAGCCCGGCACGCCCACGCAAGGACGCCATGCCACCGCGAAGGGCGGCGCTACAAAAATTGAGCGCGCGGGTGTATAGTCCGCGCAATTGCGGGAAACGAAAAGAATAATCGGGTGGAGAAAATGCTCTTTTTGATTCAGCGTTCGAACGCGCGACTGTGGCAGCGGCGCAAATTCGCGATTATGTTGGCTGCCGCGCTCTTGCTCTGCACGTTTGCGTCAGGCGTCGGCCGCGCTCAGGACCGCGCGCCGACATACGCCCCAGCGGATATCCGTTACGGTTCGCAGATTTATGCCGCGCAGTGCGCCGCGTGTCACGGCCCAACCGGAACGCAAATTGGCGGAGTGGACCTGGGCGGCGGCCAATTGCGGCGGGCCACATCCGATCAGGATCTGCGGACCGTTCTGGCCAACGGAATTCCCGGAACGGCCATGCCGCCGTTCCGGTTCGATCCGTCGGAAGTGACGGCGATCGTGGCCTACGTCCGCAACATGCGGAATTTTGACAGCCATGCCGGTCTTTCGGGCGACGCGGCGCGGGGCCGCGCCTGGTTCGAGGGCGCCGGCGGCTGCGCAAATTGTCATCGCGTCAATGGCAAAGGTCCGCGTGTCGCTCCGGACCTGAGCGAAATCGGCGCGCTGCGCAGCGCTGATTTCCTACAGCGCACCATCCTCGATCCTGCGGGCGCGATGCTGCCGGTGGACCGGCCGGTGCGCGCCGTCAGCAAGGACGGCAAGGTGATTACCGGCCGACGGCTGAACGAAGACACATATTCGGTGCAGCTCATCGATGAAGAGGAACATCTGCTCTCTCTCGACAAGTCCAAATTGCGCGAATACACCGTACTTACAACCACGACGATGCCTTCCTACAAAGGCAAGATTAACGACCAAGAAATGGCCGACTTGATTGCATATCTGCTCACGCTGAAGGGGTTGCGATGATGCGAGAAATGACTTCGCGAAAGCTCAGTCGCCAGATTTGCCGCGGGCTGTTGCTCGCTGTTGCCTTGCTGATTGCTGGCGCCATGAACGCGCAGGTCACCTCCGAGCGGCTGAAGCGCGCCGCTGACGAGCCGCAGAACTGGCTCACCTATTCGGGCGGCTATATGAGCCAGCGCTTCACAGCACTGAAGCAGATCGATAACACCAACGTCAAAAATCTTGAGCTGAAATGGGTTTTTCAGGCGCAGTCACTGCAGAAATTCGAGACCACGCCGCTCGTTGTGGACGGCATCATGTACCTGACGCAATCGCCGAACGACATCATCGCACTCGACGCAAAGACCGGCCGCGCCTTCTGGGTTTATCACTACGCGACGGCTCCCGAAGCCCGGCCCTGCTGCGGAATCGTGAACCGCGGCGTGGCCATTCTCGGCGATACGCTTTTCATGGCGACTGTGGACGCGCATCTGGTTGCCGTGGACGCGCGCAACGGCCACGCCATCTGGAACGACAAGCTTGCCGAGCCCGCAGCCGGTTACGCCATGACCATGGCGCCGCTCGTGGTGAAAGACAAGGTCATCGTTGGGGTAGCCGGTGGAGAATACGGCATCCGCGGCTTCATCGCCGCTTTCGATCCGCACAGTGGCAAAGAGCTGTGGCGCTTCAACACCGTTCCGCAGCCCGGCGAGCCCGGCCATGAAACCTGGCGCGGCGATGACTGGAAGCACGGCAGCGCCGCCGTGTGGCTGACCGGCTCCTACGACCCGGATCTCAACCTCACGTATTGGGGCACCGGCAATCCCGGGCCGGATTGGAATCCGGGGCAGCGGCCCGGCGACAACCTTTATTCCGATTGCGTGGTTGCGCTCGATCCCGACAGCGGCAAACTCAAGTGGTATTTTCAGTTCACCCCCAACGATCCTTACGATTATGACTCGGTGCAGATTCCCGTTCTCGCGGATATGGATTGGAACGGCGCTGCCCGCAAGCTGATGTTGTGGGCCAACCGCAACGGCTTCTACTACGTCCTCGATCGAACCAATGGAAAATTCCTCACCGGCGGGCCGTTTGCCAAAGTGAACTGGGCCAGCGGTCTGGATGCCAAAGGCCGGCCGATTCCGACGCCGCAGCCGCCGGGCAAGCCGACCTTCCCCGGCATCCAGGGCGCGACGAACTGGTATTCGCCCTCATTCAGTCCGCGCACCGGATTGTTTTACATCTCCACATGGGAGAACTATTCAACCGTATTCACAGGCGTGGACGTCGATTATCGCGAAGGCCTGCGCTACACCGGCGGCGCAAACGCCGCTCCGATTGCCGGCGCCGACAATCCTGCAGGGCAGCGCTCCGGCCCGGTCAACACCTACACCGAAGCGCTGGGCCGTGGCGGCGTCATCGCTGTCGATCCGCACACGGGTAAGCGCAAGTGGAGCTTCGAGCTGCACGATGTCAACACCAGCGGAATCCTGACCACCGCGTCGGACTTGCTTTTCTCCGGCGGCCGCGAAGGGTACTTCCAGGCGCTCGATGCGCGCACCGGCGCGCTGCTGTTGAAGATCAATCTCGGCGGCGAGATTATCGCCGGGCCGATCAGCTTCGAAATCGATGGCAAACAGTACGTCTCCATCGCTTCGGGCAACAGCTATTTCGTGTTTGGCCTGCGCGACGCCGGCAATTAAATCCGGCGCCATTTTTGGGATTCACGCAAATCTGCTGATCGCAAGACATTCTCATTTGGCCCATCGATCGGCGAATCATGATTAGCCTTGACATCGCTTCCGGTTAGGTATAAATCCGCGACCATACCCAGGTAGGCCCTATCCCACCTAGTAAGTCGGAGGCGTGACATGTTAGCGAAACCCTTCCTTAAGGCTAGGTATGTCGTCGTGTGCTTCGTGGTTATCTGGATTATCGGCTTGTGGATTGCCGAGGGTTATGCGCAAGTGGTCGGAGCTACGCTCACCGGCACAATTACAGATCCCTCGGGCGCAGTGGTACCGAATGCGCACATGTCCGTCCGCAATACCGCCACGGGGGTCACACGAGAAGTTAATGCTGACACCGCAGGCTTATATCTGATCCCTAACCTTTTGCCGGGGACCTATGAAGTCACGGTCACTTCTCCGGGATTCAACACCGCGCGACAGTCTAACGTTGACCTCGCCGTGGGCGCGCAGCAACAGCTCAATATTTCCCTCAAGGTGGGAGAAACAAGCCAGACCGTCGAGGTAACAGAAGCCGCGCCTATGGTCCAACTCGCCTCCTCCACCATCAGCGCCGAAGTTGAATCCACCACGGTGCGCGAGTTGCCCTTGAACGGCCGCGACTGGACTTCGCTGGCGACCCTTTCACCCGGTGTCAACGCCATCGAGACGCAGTTGCCGTTCGAAGCCGGCGCGGTGCGCGGGAACCGCGGGTTTGGGGCGCAACTGACTATCTCCGGCGGCCGGCCTACGCAGAATAATTACCGGCTCGATGGATTAAGCATCAACGATTATGGCAACGGCGGGCCTGGCAGCGTGATTGGGGTCAGCCTGGGCGTGGATGCGATTCAAGAATTCTCTGTTCTCACGGGGAACTACTCGGCGGAGTACGGCAGGACCTCCGGCGGCGTGGTGAACGCCATCAGCAAGTCTGGCACGAACTCGTTCCACGGCGATGTCTATGAGTTCCTACGCAACGACGCGCTGGACGCCAACGACTTCTTTTCCAATGCAAATAAGGTCGCGAAGCCCCCCTACAAGCGCAACCAGTTCGGCGCCGCGGCCGGCGGTCCGATTATCAAGGACCGCACTTTCGTCTTCGCCGATTACGAAGGGATACGCCAGTCCAAGGGCGTCTCCAACCCGACCACAGTTCCTTCCGACAATGCACGTAATGGGTTGCTCACCTTCAGTAGCTCAAGCAGCTTCCCGTCTGGGTGCGCCGCCGTTTCTGCCACGACATGTCAGGTGACGGTGAACCCGGCGGTTGCGAAGTATCTGGCGCTCTATCCTCACGCCACGGGACCGGGAACTAATCCGAATCAGGGAACATTTACTTTTGCCGCACTGCAAAAGGTCACGGAAAATTTCGTTACCACTCGTGTCGATCATAAGTTCAGCGATAAGGACAGCATTTTTGGCACCTACATGTATGACAAGAACCCTTTCACGCAACCTGACAGTTTCAACAATGTGTCGTACCTGGATCAAACCCTACGCCACATCGCTGCCCTGGAATGGACCCACACTGTTACTACCGCCCTGCTCAATACGGCGCGGGTTGGTTACAACCGAAATGCGGTCATCAATTACCAGCCTGTCGCTGCAATCAATCCCGCCGCCGCCGACCCTTCTTTTGGCGCCTTCCCCAATGGGGATAATCCTAGCACTCGAATCAGTGGCGGGTTTACGGCGCTGAACCCGGGTCTGAATGGCGGATTTTCTCATCACACCTGGAACTCCCTCCAGTTTTATGACGATGCTTTTCTGACTCGCGGAACCCACGCGCTGAAGTTCGGCTTTGCCATGGAAAACATGCGCTACAACTTCTTCCAGAGTTATAACCCGGAGGGAATTTGGCGCTTCACCTCCTTGACCAATTTCCTGCTCAACAGCCCGAACTCGCTGGAGGGAGGAGGAATTCAGGGAGGACTTCCCACCCGTATCACCCCACGAGCTTTGCGGCAAACACTCATTGGAGGATACGTCCAGGATGATTGGCGTTGGCGTCACAACCTCACCATCAATGTGGGGCTGCGCTACGAATTCACGACCGTCCCCGAGGAAGCGCAGGGCAAAATCACCAATCTTGCGAGCATGACTGCCACATTGCCTTACTGCGGAACGACTGACCCGTCACTTACTCCTGTCTTTGGGCAGCCCGGCTGCTCTGGCGTCGCTCCTTATTATGCGAATCCCACCAAGCGCAATTTCGAGCCGCGCATCGGTTTTGCATGGGATCCCCGCGGCGACGGCAAGTTGGCGCTTCGCGGCGGCTTCGCCATCTTTGACGTATTGGCGCTTCCCGGATTTTTCTACACTCAACAAGGCATCCAGACGCCCTTCTTCCTCGTAGGCACTGTTAGTAAGCCGACCAATGGCATTGGCGTTCTGGCTTCGGACCCAAACAGCGCATACAGCCAGATTCGACCCCCGCAGCCCGGATGCACATCGCCGATGGGGACCTGTTCGCTCACCGCGGGTTTTATGGAGCCGAATCCCAAACGAAACTACGTCCAGCAATGGAACCTCAACGTGCAACGTCAAATCACGGCGAGCCTGACGGCTACGGTGGGTTATCTGGGTTCTCATGGCGTGCACATGCTCGTTCGTGGCGACGATGGCAACATGGTTATCCCCACGCTCACCTCGGCCGGCTGGCTCTGGCCGTCCAATCCCACCGCCAAGGATATGAGGATCAATCCGGACTTTGGCGCGATCCGCTACATGTTTTTCAACACCGACTCTTTTTATGATGCCGGCCAGATCAACGTCCAGAAAAGGATGAGCCATGGTTTCCAGTTCGGAGGCTCCTACACCTACGCTAAAGGAATCGACAACGATGACGCCACCATCGCCGGCGATGCTTTTGGGAATTCCATCACCAGTTGGTATTGGTTTGCTCCCTCGATCAGCCGCGCGGTCTCAGACTTCAACGTGACTCACAGTGCGGCCATCAACGGCATTTGGGATGTGCCTGGGGCGAAGTCTCTTCATGGGTTCGCTGGCACGCTTGCCAGCGGCTGGGAACTGGGCAGCATTCTCAAGCTGAATAGCGGGATTCCCACCACGCCTCTCATCGCCGGGGATCCCATGAACGTGGAAAACAATGGTTCGGATACTTTCGGCATCCCGGATCGAGTGGCCGGATGCGATCCCGTGAACCACAACTATAAGAGCGTTCAAGGCCTGGATTACATCAATACGAACTGCTTCGCGTTGCCCAAAGCCAGTTCGGCGATTGCCTCGCAGTGCGTGCCTTTCGGTTTCGGTTCAAAGAACAACCCCGCGGGGATATCCGGGACTTGTTCGAACCTTCTGGGTAATGCCGGCCGCAACAGCATTGTCGGCCCCTCGCTTTTCAACCTGGATTTCTCCGTCTACAAGAACTTTGCCATGAGAAAGATTTCGGAGAGCTCCAACCTGCAGTTCCGTGCCGAGTTTTTCAATATCTTGAACCACGCGAACTTCGCACCGCCGCTGCCTTTCTTTGGCTCTAGCCAGGCCCAGATCTTTAACCAGGACGGATCGCTGAGTGGCGCGGGAGGTCTGCAGTTCTTGGTGACACAGCCGCGCGACATTCAATTCGCACTAAAGCTCATCTGGTGATCAGGCTCTGACCGCCCACTTCGCCGCGTCCTCGCAGCGAAGTGGGTGTTCCCTGCGCCCCGAGGTATGGGTATGAGCGCCGCCTGGGCCGTAAAGTATTCTCGTTGCATTCCTCACCGCCACAGTGTTGCTCCAGAACTAAATCGCCCGCTCCGCCAGTCGCTTGCTATCATTGCCGCCTGCTGATTGCAGGAGGAAGAACGATGAAAAGAAGTGTGGGCGGAATTTTGATGCTGCTGGTTACGGCAGCAGGATTGTTTGCGGGATTGTTGCTCGAAAAAAAGATGGCCAGCGTGCAGGCGCAGAGCAAATCCAACTTCAATGCCGCGGCCATCGCGGGAGAGAAAAACACACAGGATTTGTGGGGTCCCTATGAAGTGGTGCCCGATTGGCCGAAGCCGATCACCTCCCTGCCGGGCCACGAAAAATGGACGTGGGGCGCGGTCGAGAGCGTCTTTGCCGAAACCCCGAACCGGGTTTTCATCCTGGAGCGCGGCGAAATCCCCGCAATCAAGCGTCCCGAAGAAGTGCCCTACCCGAAGGTCGGACCGAGCATATCGTTTCCCGTCTCACAGCTTCCGTTCCGCAACGCCTCAGTCGGACCGGTGACCGCCGCGGGAAATCCAGTGTGGGAAGGCAAACTTGGTGTGGACGCCCGCTGGGAGCACTGCGTTGTGGTCGTCGATGCAAACGGCAACATGGTCGAAGATTGGACGAAGTGGGATTCCATGCTGCGCCGCCCGCACTACGTCACCGAAAATCCTTACGACCCCGAGAAACACGTCTGGATCGTGGATGATCAAGGGCACGCGGTGTATGAATTCACGCACGACGGCAAGCAATTAGTGAAGACGCTGGGCACGCCCTATCATTCCGGCAACGACGAATCGCATTTCAACCGGCCGACTTTTATCAACTGGCTCCCGGACGGCACCATGTTTGTCACCGACGGCTATGGCAATACGCGCGTGGTGAAGTTCGACAAAAATGGCAAATTCCTGATGGCCTTCGGCCAGCCCTCGAATCCACCGGACGATACGCGTCCGACAGTTTTCAAAGACGTCCACGGAGTCGTTTTTGATCCCTCGACCCATCGCGTCTTCGTAACCGATCGCGCCGATCACCGTATCGAAATCTTCGATGAAAACGGGAAGTTCCTCGATCAGTGGAGCACGGGCAAGCCTTCCACCCCGCAGTTCCTCTATATGGCTGCGGACCGCAGCATTTGGATTGCCGATGGAACAACCGCCAAAATCATCAAATTCGATCTCGATGGACACTATCTTTATTCCTGGGGCAGCCAGGGTGATTTCCCCGGCGGTTTGTGGAACGTTCACGGCATGAGCGTGGATCCCGAGGGCAATCTTTACCTCGCCGAAGTGAATAACGGCCGTGCGGAAAAATTCCGCCCGCGCCCGGGCGCAAATGCCGCGCTGCTCGTCGGCCAGCGCATGCGCGCGCAATAGCGGCGCGCTCAGCGCGACTCGATTCCGCGCCGGAGCCTGTACAGTGAGCGCGCGTGAACCAACTCATTTACTACGAGCCATTGGCCGCTGGGGGCTCGCGGCGCTGGTCATCAACTCGATTATCGGCAGCGGAATCTTTGGGCTGCCGGCGATTGTCGCCGCACATCTCGGCCGTGAAAGCCCGCTGGCCTACCTCATCGCCGCGGCCGGCATCGGCATCATCATGGGCTGCTTCGCGGAAGTCGCCTCGCAATTCCGCCAGGCGGGCGGGCCTTACCTTTACACGCGCACGGCGTTCGGCCGATTCATGGGCCTGGAAGTCGCCTGGCTGCATTGGCTCTCGCGCCTCACTGCTGCGGCGGCAGCGATCAATCTTTTCGCCACATACCTGGGTTATTTCTGGCCGGCCGCACAACAGCCGTTGGAACGCGCGCTCCTTACCGCCGCGATTTTGGTCGCGATCACCGGCGTGAACTTGATAGGCGTTAATCGTGGCGCGTATTTGAGTTCCGCGTTTACGATCGCGAAAATCGCCGCGCTGTTGTTTTTCGCCGCCGCCGGCCTGATCTATGGGTTTTCTCATCCGGCCGCCACGCTCGTCAATCAGCATGCCGCCACCGCTGCGGATTGGTTCGACGCGGCCATCGTGCTGATCTTCGCCTATGGCGGTTTTGAGGGCGCATTGGTTCCCATGTCGGAAGCTCGGGATCCGCAACGCGATGTGCCCTTCGCCATGCTCGTCTCATTCTTGAGCGTCACACTGATCTACTTGCTGGTGCAGATCGTGGTTATGCGCGTGCTGCCCGATCCTGCGCAGAACGACCGTCCTCTGGCCATGGCGGCCCGCGCTTTTCTCGGACCAGCCGGCGCCGCATTCATTGCCATCAGCGCGCTGCTGGCCTTGTTCGGCTTCTTGAGCGCGCAGATGGTTCACGCACCGCGCATGACCTTTGCCCTGGCCGAGCACGGCGATCTTCCGCCGATTTTCGCCGCAATTCACCCGCGATTTCGGACTCCGTACGTCTCCATTGTGGTGTTCGGGAGCTTGCTTTTTGGGCTCGCCACGATCGGAAATTTCCGGTGGAACGTGGTGCTCTCGTCCGCGGCGCGGCTGATTATTTACGCTTTGGTGTGCGCGGCACTGTTCGCGTTGCGCCACAAACAGGCGGGCGCGGCCACTTACCGGCTGCCCTTCGGCCGGATCCTGGCGGCAATTGGGATCGTATTGATGATGATTTTACTTACGCGGTTAACCAGAGAGGAGCTTACGTGGCTTCTGGCGGCGGGCGTTCTCGCATTCGTCAACTGGCTCGCTACCCGCAATCGGGTGGTTCCGGCAGCAGCCATTCGCGAAATGTAGCGCTTTGCCCTGCAGCGTTGGCCCCATCATTGGTTTCGAAGTGAGTCTCAGAAAAGCGGCTTCGCCCCACGGATGTGCTATTCTCCCGCATCACCGGACCTGATTTTCGAATACAAAATGAGAAGGAGCTTTCCTATGCGCAAATTGGCTCTGCCTGTTTTTATTTTATTGGTCGCAACCTCCGCGAAAGCACAGGCGCCCACGGTAGCTACAGATATCACCGCCGCGCAGGTGCAGGCCTTTCTCAAGAGCGGGCCGCAGGATCGCAATAGCGATCGCCCCATCCGCGTCGTGGATGCGGGCGGCTATCGCGTGGGCGTATTCGGCGTTTTTCGGCCGAAGAGCGCTCCGCCGAACGCGACCGTACACCAGACCAACGTCGCCGAAGTTTATTACATGCTGGAAGGCGCCGGCACGCTGGTGACGGGCGGAAAGTTGAAAGCACCGGCGACGCCACGGCAGTCGACTCTTGGGAATTGGACCGACGTGGCCAGCACCGGAATCGAAGGCGGCAGTTCGCGCCGCGTCGCCAAGGGCGATGTCGTAATCATTCCCGGAGGCGTGCCGCACGGGTGGGCCAGCACCGAGGGCGACATTACCTATCTGATTGTCCGCCCCGATCCGGACAAGAAACTCTCGCTGAAATAGAGCGCGGCGAAATATCCGTAACGGCTGATTGCGACTGGTGCCCTGCAATCTTGCGTTGTGTGGCGCGATTTCAGTTTAGAATCGCTGAAATATGGTTCGCTACATATGGAATAAAGGAGACCGCGGACTCTGATGATTAAGAAGTTTAGGGGAAATGCCGCCGCAGCCATCGTTCTGCTGGCCCTATCACTTCCGCTGTTGGCGCATCACGGGACGGCGGTCTATGACACATCCAAAACACTGACCGTAAAGGGCACGGTGGCGGAGTACGTCTGGGCCAACCCTCACGTTTACGTCAAAGTGGATGCCAAAGATGACAGCGGCACTGTGGTGCGCTGGACTCTCGAAGCGCAGAATCCAATCACAGAAACGGATTTGGGCTGGACGAAGAATACGTTCAAGGCCGGCGATGAAGTCGAGATCGACGTCAAACCGGCCAAGAACGGCAGGCCCATCGGCAGCATCGGCTTTGCCACACGCATTGTGATCAATGGCAAACAGTTCAAGCCGTAGTCCCGCTCACAGGCTCCCGTACTGCTCGCATTTAAAGATGTCAAAGCAACATAGCTGGAGGAGAATTCTCAAGTGTTTAAGCGTTCGTTAGCCCTAGCCTCGTCACTTCCTACGATAATTGCGGCTTGCGTTGCGAGCGTGGCGATCCCGCCTGGGCTTCACGCCAGTACGGTCAATTCGAGCCTCAGGGCGACAAGATCCAGCAGCAGAAATGGAACAACGTCCCGCCGCCCCGATCCGCATACGCCGGCAAGAAATCAGGCCCTGCTCCTGCGCATGACATTTCAGGAATCTGGGACGCCGCCGGTGCGGGACTTCAAGCCAATGGCGCGTACGAGCATCCCGCGATCCTGCCCGGGGGCAAAGGCGCCGAGGGGGGGCAAACGGACGAAACCGGCATTGTGCATCCGGTCCCCTACACGCCCTTGGGGCTCGAAGCGCTGAAAGCGAATAAACCTTCCGGACCCGGAGTAAGGCAAGTTCCCTCGACGCTGGCCAATGATCCTGCCGACCACTGCGATCCGCTGGGGTTTCCCTACATGGAGCTTTGGGGATTGCGGACCGTCGAGATTGTCCAGACGCCTAATCAGGTCCTCATCGTCATCCCCTATTACAACAATTATCGAATTATCTGGACCGATGGACGGCCGTTCCCCAAAGATCCAGACCCGCGTTGGAACGGCTACTCGGTGGGCCACTGGGAGGATGACTACACATTCGTCGTCGAAACGGTGGGCCTGAATCCGAAAAGCTGGATCGATCACGCCGGCCGTCCGCATAGCGAGGATCTGCGCGTTGAGGAAAGATTTCACCGCGTCGATCACGATAATCTCGAGCTCACCATGACGATTATCGATCCTAAGATGTATACGCAGCCGTGGCAGGCCCTCAACAAGTTCCCGCTGCACTTGATGCCTGCTGATTTCGATATCCAGCCGTTGCTCTGTTCACCGACGGAGATGAATTCGTATAACAGCGATATCGGCAATGACGTCGTCCCTACGACGAAATAGGTCCGACAACTAAACAGCCAATCCCGTAATCGCGTCGCGTGCCTGGGCATGTGGATCAAGCAAGGGCGCTTACTCCGCTGCTGTCACAGATTCTTCTGTCACAAATTCCTGTCACAAATTCTTTCTTGACACCGGAAAACCAGCGGTGCTATTGGATTGCGCCAGATTTTCATTCGTTTAGGGGAAGTGTTGTTCGAGGGGCCGGGGTCGACCTCTCAGGTTTGTGGCCGAAGCGCAGGTTTCGGCCGTTCAGGAATGAAAACAAGCGAGGATTGCATGCCGAGGAATTTTTCTTCAGCGTGGCACACAGGGTTTGCGTTCGTTGTAGTCGCGGTGCTCATATTTGCCTGGAGTCCTTCAGTCGCCGCACAGACAGCGAACACCGGGGCATTGACGGGCACGGTGACAGACGTTTCCGGAGCGGTGATTCCCAATGTTACGGTGACCGCGACCAGCGTTGATACTGGGCTGGCACGCACTGCCATGACGGCCGCCGACGGAACTTACAATATCGGTCTGCTGGTGCCGGGAAATTACCGCGTGAAGTTCGAAGCGTCGGGATTCAAACCGGTGGAAATCCCGTCTGCGAAAGTCACTGTGACAGAAACGGCGGTCTTGGACCGCACGCTCGAGGTTGGCACGCAAACGCAGACCGTCACCGTAGAGGGGGAAGTAGAGACGATTCAAACCACGAGTTCGGCGCTCGGCACCGTCGCGAACACGCGCACGATGACGGAACTCCCGCTGAACACGCGGAACTTTACCAATCTTCTGGCTATGTCCGCTGGAGCCAACTCGTCCGTTCAGGACGCCAGCCAAATCGGCAAGGGTGGCTCATTTATCGCTGTTAATGGCGGCGGGTTCGGACAGAACACCTATTTGCAGGATGGTGTGGACGTTGATGACTGGTTCAGTTTCAACACGGGTGCCGAGGGGCTTTCCGGCGGATCGTTCCCCATTCCAAACCCTGACGCGATCGCCGAATTCAAGATTCAAACCTCGAGCTATGACGCCGGATACGGGCGCAATCCCGGCGCTAACGTGAACGTCGTCACCAAATCGGGAACAAACAGCTTCCATGGGGCCGCTTTTGAGTTTTTCCGGAATACATCGCTGAACGCAAATAACTGGTTCTTTAACTTCAACGGGCTGCCCAAGCCGGTGCTGAACTCGAATCAATATGGAGGGGTGCTTGGCGGCCCGATAAAGAAAGATAAGCTCTTTTTCTTTGCGTCGTATCAAGAAACTGATCAGAAAAACGGGCTCAGCGGATTCGGCTCTTCGAGCGTGACCCTGCCGCCCGTTCCCGTCGGCAATCGCGGCACCTGCCCCGCCGGATGGGTCAACATAACCGAGTGCGATACCGCGGCTCAGGCATTTGTACCCGCACTCGCCGCCGCTGTTTGTCCCGGCAACCACCCGGGAGACAATAAATACACCACGAACGTTGGCACCAGCGTACAAGTTTCCTGCAATGCGCCCGGCACGAACGGGCTTTTCAATATGAATCCGGTGGCGATCAGCATTCTGCAACTGCAGCTTCCGGGCGGCGGCGGTTACCTGATTCCCAGCCCCGGCACGCTGAATCCGGCGCGAGCGAATACTTTTTTGCCTTGGACGTTCTCTGATCCAGCCAGTTTCCACGACCACAATTTCATGGGCAATTGGGATTACGTAATCAACAGCCGGCACACTCTGACCGGACGTTACTTATATGAAGCCGATCCGATCAAGGCGCCTTTTGCGGTCCAGAATTCGACTCAGGTGCAGTCGTTCTTGCCGGGGCAGCCTGTCGAGACTACGCATCAGGATCACGCGGCTACGTTGCGGCTCACATCCGTTTTGACCAACAGCGTCGTGAACCAGGCGTATGTGGCTTATCAGCGTTTTAATTCCGTGGCTCCGATCACCACCCCATTCACCAATTCTCAGGTAGGCATAGCAGACCTGAACCCTGGCGAAGATTACATGTCGTTTTTTACGCTCACGAATTTGTTCCAATTCGGACAGCAATATCAGTACGGCTTGAATAACCCGACGAACCAATATCAGGCTGGAGATCAGGTCTCTTGGACGCGTGGCAAGCATACCCTGCGCACCGGATTCGGCTATGAGCGAGTTCAGACCCGAACATATTTTCCGGGCCACGGTGTGGGCAATCCGACCTTCCCGAAGTTTGCCGATTTCCTAATCGGGCGCGCCGGGGGCTGCGGCAGCACGCCTCAAGAGCCGACTCTTGCGAATCGTGCCGGCTGTAACGGGAGTGCTTCAAGCAATCTGAATTCGGTCGGCACGTTTACGACGCTTAACTCCTCGTTCAGCGGCTACTTCCGCGTTTTGGATCTGAACTGGTTCGTCCAGGATGACGTGAAGATTAACTCGCGGCTGACGCTGAATTTGGGCGTCCGCTGGGAGTACGACGGGTACGTCACCGAAAAGCACGGCCTGCAAAGCAATATCTGGCCAAGCCTTGTTGCAGCCGCACCCGTGCCGGGCAGCACGCCGCAAACCGGCACTCTGACCGGACTCGTTGTGCCCGCGAATTATCAAGGTTCCGCCGTTCCCGGACTTTTCGTGAATACAAATAATAGCGTCAATCAAAATGGCGCGCCAAAGGATGACTTCGCGCCCCGCATTGGCTTTGCCTGGCAGCCGACGCGGAGCAGCAAGTGGGTCCTGCGCGGAGGCGCGGGATTTTTCTACGATGTCATGCCTGGGGTGACACTGCTGAATACTCTGGAGGTCACCACACCCGCCTTGCTGGCGCCGGTAATTAACGGCCTAACCACTGCGAGCCTCGCAAACCCGTGGCAACTGTCGCAGGGTACGATCGCCGGACCAGCGGGCACGGCCGGATTCGCACCGCGATGGGTGGATACCTCGGTGCCGGTACCGGGCGTGTGCCCGAATCCCTCTGTGGCTTCGCCGTGCAGCTCAAACCTGAGCCAAAACGCAATTCAACAGGATATGCGGGTGCCTTTAACCTATGAGTGGAACTTGAACACTCAATATGAATTTCTTCCGAATTGGGTCCTGGAACTCGGGTACGTGGGCTCGCACGGCATACATCAAGCCGCTGTGTCGCGAGCCACCTTGCAAGGCCAGGCTGGAACACAGCCGTACAACCTGGCCTCGCTTGCGGGAGATCCGAACTGCGTCGGTTGTTCCATTTATGGTGTTACGACAAACACGGTCGCGAATGTGCCTCTGCGCGTGCCGGAGCTAGGTGTCAGCGCGCAAAACAACGAGATTGCCACGCTGGGAGCGTATAAATTTAACAGCCTGCAGGTGACGGTCCGGAAGCAGTTCTCGAAAGGCTTCCAGGTGCAGGCGGCTTACACCTGGAGCCGCGCGTTTATTGCGCTGCCGTTTGGTATCAACACGTATCCGTATCTGGTGGAAGCGTACGAACCGAATAACAACTATCACCCGAATCGATTCGTCCTCAATTACGTGTGGAACCTGCCGTTTGGTCATCCGAAAGGCTGGATGGGAGTTGTGGCCGATGGCTGGAGCGTCTCTGGCGTAACCACGATCCAGGACGGCGTGCCCCTGACGATCGAAGATACTGGCGGGTCGATCTTCCTCGGTGGTCAAGGCGTGGGCAGCGTGAGCGCCTTCAGTTCGACCGCGCAAATCTGCCCGGGCAAGAGTTATTCCGACCTGCTCACGTCCGGAAGCCTGCAAGACCGTGTTACCAGCGCCTTGTTGGGTACAGGACCCGGTTATCTGAATGGCAAAGCACAGGGAGTGCTCTGCGCATTGCCGGCGATTGGAAACGGGACCGGATTCGGCAATACGGGCGGAGGCGCCGTGCTCGGCCCGCCGCAAAGCAACTGGGATATGTCGATTGCGAAGAATTTCACGGTTCGTGAAGGACAAAACCTGCAGTTCCGGTCGGAGTTCTTTAACACCTTCAACCACCCGCAATTCGCGATTCCGAATACGCTGGTCAGCAGCACAACTTACGGACAGATCAGCAATACGTCGGTGAATCCGCGAATTATTCAGCTGGCACTGAAATATACGTTCTAAAGACGAGGAAAAGAAGAGAGGGCGCGAAGGCTTGCCCGGTCCAAGCGACCGGCGTGTCGAAACATCTCAGCGCTAACCCTGCCTTCGCGCCCGACTACTCCTGAAGCAACAACTTCGAACGTCATTCTCTTTACATCCCCCTCTCCTTCCGTCTTGTTTTTACAACGAGCGGTGGCACAAAGCTGTGACGCTGGTCACACACAATCGATTCGCGCAAGATCACGTCTGCGCGCACTGCTGCGGCGGGCCGATTTGCGGTGGGATCACTTCCATGCTCCGTCGCGTCGACGCCTGACGTCGGGGATTTCGGATGGAACTCTAAACGCTGAAATTGCTAAAAGCCCAGCAATCTTTTGACTGAAGCCCTGCCGTAGATGCCATTAATAATTGCTGAGGCTGCTATACCGGTTAAAACGCCCTTAGCTTTATAACTGACGGGCGCAAATATTGCAGCGGCCGCTGCCGCAGAGCCGATACCGAGAAGAATCTTCTGCTCCACATCTCCTATTCTCTCTGCCATTCGCACTCCCTCCTGTATCGTTCCTATTTACTCCGGAGACGAAGTTGCAGTATCCGCAGCGCGCTGCGTGAGCGCAATACAGCGATTCGTCTATGGATTACCGGGCACCTTTAAGCAGCGAGGCAATTTTCCACGCTCCCTCGAGACGCCATCCTTTTTCACGATACTTGATATGCATGTTTGACGATCATTACGAGCCGCTGAAGACTGATGAGACAGTCAGGCGCCCGTGTGGATGACCTATGTCATGAAAAAGTACGGCGCCAATCGCGTATTGAAATGATGGTGCCGCACAACCATAAATCGCTTTCCGCCCTCTTACATCCGTGGTATTTTCAGACCCCTAACGGCAGGGCAGACTTCTCCTCGTGAAGTGGAAAAAGCCATTACGCGCATTGTTGACTGCAGCAGCGCTGCTCTCCGTTTTATTGTTTGCTACTTCGGTTGGCGAGGCGTTTGAAGCCTGGCAACATCACGAGTGCAGAGCCAATCCCAACTGCCCGATATGCCATTTGGACCAGCAAGTTGCCAAATGGGCAGGTCACGATCAGTGCATTGCTGTTCCGCAACGTATAGGTATCGCGTTCCGACCGGCCGAACCGTCCTTCCTTCCCTGCCTACGTACCCCCCTTCTGATCAGTCGCGCTCCTCCCTGCTCGTAAACCGACCCGTAACCGACATTTCCAAATGTCGTGCGGCTTGAGTTCCAACTAATCGATTCATTTCCGCACGCGAGCGCGCGTACTCCCAGGTAATTGGAGGAACGAGCCTCTAGGTTTTGAGGAAGGATTTGCGAAGGCCATGAAATGCATACTCAATTGTCGGTTTAGCAAAGTAGTATCGGCGGGAGCATTGGTTTTTGCCGTCAGCGCGTTGGCCGTCGCGCAGACTCCACCCGGCGCTAATGCAGGCGTGCCCCCGCCGCCAACGTCAAGCGGGAATGCCCCGGCGCCGGTTCAGACGCGCATCCCACTCGACCGGGCCATCGAGCTTGCCTTGCAGCACAACCATTCTTTGCTGGCCGCACGCTCCACCATCGATCAAAACCGCGCTGAGGAAATTACGGCGAACCTGCGTCCCAACCCGGTTGTAACATGGGACGCTCTGTTCCTTCCGGTGTTCTCGCCCAGTTCGTTCACTTCGCAGTACGTTGAAAATAGCGCCGAATTTGATCTCGGCGTGAGCTATCTCATCGAGCGAGGCAAGAAACGTCAGCACCGTCTGCAAGCGGCGCGCGATCAGACCGCACAAAGCGCCGCCACCGTGGCCGACAACGAACGGACGATTGCTGCCAACGTAGCCCAGCAGTTCATTGGCGCTTTGCTCGCCGAAGCCAACCTGGAACTGGCGCGCATGGACCTCGAAGGCTTTCAGAATACGGTTCAGATCAGTCAAGCACGATACCAGGCGGGAGATATTGGCGAAGGCGACTTGCTCAAAATCAAATTACAGTTGCTTCAATTTCAAATGGACTTGAATTCCGCCCAGCTTGCCAAAGTTCAGGCCCTCGCTAATCTGCGCGCCCTGGTCGGCTTCGAATCCATTCCTGAAAATTATGACGTTGATGGCGAGCTGGAGTATCAGCCTGTCCACCTGAATCTCGATGATCTGAAGCTCTTGGGCTTGCGCAATCGGGCCGACTACCGTGCCGCGCAATTGGGAGTCACCGCGGCACAAAGCCAGCTCACCCTGGCCCAGGCCGTTGGCAAACGTGATTTGACCGCAGCGGTTGACTACACACACGTCAGCGGAATCAATGGTCTTTCCTTTATTTTCAACATCGAACTGCCGATCTTCACGAGAAATCAGGGCGAAATCGCGCGCGCCCGCGCCGGTGTGAACCAGGCACAAGAGAACCGGTCTGCCTCCTCGGAGGCCGTGCTGACCGATGTGACCAACGCCTACGAAAACCTGCGCACCAACGACGAGGTGATGACCCTCTACAACTCCGGTTACCTGCAGCAGTCTCAGCAATCCCGCGATATCAGCCAATACGCGTATCAGCGAGGCGCGGCGAGCCTGCTCGATTATCTGGATGCCGAGCGCAGTTATCGCGCCACGCAACTGGCCTACCGGCAAGCGCTGGCGTCTTACATGCTCGCTCTCGAACAACTGCGCCAAGCCGTCGGTACCAGGAGCTTGCCATGAACATCCGTCGTTCTTTTCAACCCGCTCCGGAAATTCGGCCGCATGTCTCGAAGCGGTGCATCTGCCAAATTGCTCTGACGCTCATGCTCGCTGGTGTCGTTGGTCTGGCCTCAGGATGCGGCTCCCAGCAGATCCCCGTGAGCGCGTCCTCATCCACAGGGCAGAACTCCGCGTCGCAGTCGGACCTGTTCACCATTCCACCCGAACAGATGAGTCACATCCACATTACGACCGTCACACCCTCACGCTTGAATCGCGTGCTTCGCCTCACCGGTGCGGTTGCCTTCAACGCCTTTCAAACCACGCCGGTAATCAGCCAGATCGGTGGCCCAGTGAGCCGGATTGCAGTTACCCCCGGCGATCATGTGAATGCCGGTCAACCTATGCTCTACGTCGCCAGCCCCGACTACTCCCTGCAGAGCGCAGCTTTCATGAAAGCGCGAACGGCCTACGAACTCGCTGACAAGAATTACAAACGAGCCGCCGATCTTTACGATCATCACGCCATAGCCGAGAAAGATCTGCAACAGGCGGAATCGGACCGCAATCAGGCGCAGACGGATCTCCAAGCGTCTGCCGCCGCCCTGCGCATTCTAGGGGTTCGCGATCCGGACTCCCTGGCCGGGCACACACTTTCGCCAGAGGTTCCCCTGCTGGCGCCTTTGGCAGGCGAAGTGGTGGAGCGGCTGGTTTCGCCGGGACAATTACTGCAGGCCGGAGCGACTCAATGCTTCACCATCTCGGACATGAGCTCCGTGTGGGTCTTGGTAAACGTGTACCAAAAAGATTTGGCCGACGTGCACGTCGGCGATTCTGTGACCGTACAGAGTGACGCGTATCCCGACGTTTTCCACGGCAGGATTTCCTACATCGCGCCTGCACTTGATCCCAACACTCGCACGGTCCAGGCCCGCATAGTCACACCCAATCCGGCACAAAAACTCAAAAAGGATATGTACGTGACCGCAATCGTGAATGCCGGCTCGATTCCCAACGCTCTGGCCATACCGGATTCGGCGGTCCTCAGGGATACGGAGAACTTGCCCTTTGTTTACGTGCAGACGGGCGCAAATCAATTCGCGCGCCGTCAGGTAAATCTCGGGCTTAGCGAAGGAGGTCGGACACAGATCACCGAAGGCCTAAAGCCGGGGGAGCACATCGTGGATGACGGGGGCCTGTTTCTGCAATTTCAAAACGCTCTTCAACATTAGACGCCTGGCCAAGCGATGATTCATCGAATCGTACAATTCGCCTTAAAGCAGCGCTTCCTGGTGCTGACGCTCACGCTGTTTATCGCCGTGGCCGGAGCGCTGTCGTTTCAACGGATGCCCGTTGACGCCTATCCGGATCTTTCGCCGCCCATGGTCGAACTGATTACGCAATGGCCTGGCCACGCCTCCGAGGAAGTCGAGCGGCTGGTAACGCTGCCGCTGGAACTGGCCATGAATGGCGTACCCAATATGGTTGTAATGCGTTCCATTACGCTTTATGGCCTGTCCGACGTGCGGCTCACATTCGAAGACAACGTAAACCCTTATTTCGCCCGTCAGGTGGTGTTCGAACGCCTGAGCGACGCCCAGCTTCCTGCCGGCATTACTCCCTCAATGGCCCCGCTTTTCAGCCCAAGCGGTCTCGTCTACCGCTACGTGCTCGAAAGTCCCGATCGCACTCCTCAAGAGCTAAAGACCTTCGAGGATTGGGTCGTGGAGCGCGCTTATCGGCAGGTTCCGGGAGTCGCCGACGATTCAGGATTTGGCGGCACGGTAATGCAGTACCAAGTGCTGCTCGATCCCGCGCGGATTTACAGCTACCACCTCTCCGTGGCGCAGGTGCTTAGTGCCTTGTCGGCCAACAACAGCAATGCGGGCGGCGGCTTCTATTCGCAAGGCGGACAGTTTTACTACGTTCGCGGCATTGGATTGGTGCAAACGACCGAGGACATCGGGAACGTAGTTGTCGGCAGCAATAATGGCGTGCCGTTGCGCGTTCGCGATGTCGGCCAGGTAACGATTGGTTACGCTCCGCGTTTGGGAGAATTCGGCTTTCAAAATAATAACGATGCCGTGGAAGGCGTGATTCTCATGCGCCGCGGCGAGCAGACGCAAAACGTGCTGCAAGGCGTCGAACGTCGCACGGATGAGCTCAACCATGGCTTGCTGCCGCCGGACGTAAAAGTTCGGCCGTTTTACGACCGTAGCGATCTGGTGCGCCTGACTACCGACACGGTGGAAAACAACCTGCTCCGCGGTATGGTGCTGGTTCTGCTCGTGCTCATCTTCTTTTTGGTGAGCCTGCGGGCCGCCGTCATCGTGGCTCTGACCATCCCTCTCGGTTTGCTTTTCTCTTTTATCCTTCTCCACTGGGAAGGAATACCTGCAAACCTGCTTTCCATCGGCGCCATCGATTTCGGAATCATCATCGACGGCACGGTCGTGATGATGGAAAACATTTACCGCGAACTCAGTGAGCGGCAGGGGCAGGAATATAAGTTGCAAGAGGTAATCATCGCCGCCGCCCGCGATGTCGATCGTCCGATCTTTTATTCCGTAGCCGTGATCATCGCGGGATACTTGCCGATCTATGCGCTGAGTGGCCCGGCCGGCCGGCTCTTTCACCCCATGGCCGATACGATGTCTTACGCGCTGGTCGGCGCCCTGATTTTTACGCTTACGTTTGTGCCGGTAATGGCCTCTTACTGGTTTGTTCGTGGCGTGAAAGAAAAAACAAACCGGGCTTATGAATGGATCAAGAGCACATACGCTCGCCATCTTGATTGGTGCCTGGATCATCCGAAAGCGACCGTTATCGCGGCAGCTCTGATTTTCGGAGGCACGCTGCTTCTGGTGCCGTTTATCGGCGGCGAATTCATGCCTCATCTGGATGAGGGAGCCCTGTGGGTCCGCGCTACCATGCCGTACACCATTTCTTTCGAAGAGGCCAGCAGGTTCGCACCTCAGGTGCGGCAGATTCTGATGACTTATCCTCAAGTCACCGAAGTTGGCTCGGAATTGGGCCGGCCCGACGACGGCACCGATCCGACTGGATTCTTTAATTGTGAGTTCTACGTTGGGTTGAGACCCTACAAAGACAAGACCTGGCAACAGAGCTCCGTACACTCAAAGCAAGAACTCATCGAAGATGTACAAAAGAAAGTAGCGAGCTATCCAGGGGTTATTTTCAACTACACGCAACCGGCCGAAGACGCCGTAGACGAAGCCCTCACTGGCCTGAAAAGCGCTCTCGCAGTGAAAGTGTACGGCCCGGACCTCAAGACGCTGGAAGATAAGGCGCTCGAAATCAAACGCGTGCTGGAGCGAGTCCCCGGTTTTACCGAACTCACCGTCGTTCGCGAGCTCGGGCAGCCGAGCCTGCTGATCGATGTTGATCGCGCTAAGATCGCTCGTTACGGGGTGAATGTTGCCGACGTCGAAACGGTGATCCAGGCGGCTATCGGCGGGCAGGCCGCCACCCAGGTCATCCAAGGCGAAAAGCTCTTTGACCTGGTCGTGCGCATGGAGCCGCAATATCGTTCGAGCGCGCACGAGATCGGCAATTTGCTTGTACCTGCCCCTGGCGGTCAGCAGATTCCCTTGGCTGAACTCGCATCCATCCGCGAAGGCAACGGCGCATCGTTCATCTATCGCGAAAACAATTCACGTTACATCGGTATCCAGTACAGCGTCGAAGGGCGCGATCTGGAACGCGCGGTGCGCGACGCGCAAAGGGCGGTCAATGCTGCGGTTCATTTGCCGCAGGGCTATGTGATGTCATGGGGCGGGGAATATAGTGAACTCGTCGAGGCGGAACGCCAGTTAGCCGTCATTGGCCCGCTGGCTCTTGTCCTCGTCTTTCTGATTTTGTTCGCGCTTTATGGCAATCTCAAATTCCCCGTGACGATCGCGCTCGGTGTGGTTATGACCGAACCGGTCGGCGCGCTGATTGCCTTGAAGCTGACGCATACGCCCTTCAGCGTAAGTTCCGTGCTGGGATTGCTCGCGCTGATGGGCGTTTCCGTTGAAACCGCCGTGATCCTGGTTTCCTACATTAATAAACTTCGGCTTGAAAACATGGATATCCGCACGGCCACGCGCGAGGCGGCGCTGCTTCGATTGCGCCCCATCATGATGACCGCGCTGGTAGCTTGCTTTGGTCTTTTGCCCGCCGCGCTTTCCACTGGCATCGGCTCCGACACGCAGAAGCCATTTGCAATCGTGATTGTGTCCGGATTGCTTTCCCGATTGTTGATCGGATTCTTTGTAAACCCGGTCCTCTATGAAATGGTGGCCCGCGAGGGCGATGTCCTGCAAGTCTGAGTCCCGGTCTCGATTGGCGGAATTATCGGTTGGTGCCAACGCGTCGCATCACAATCGCGAATAAAGGTATCGCGGCAAGTTCGGCGGCCAAACTGAACGCAACCACACTGGCGAGAGAGCGATCGTAGAGTATACCCATTGCCGCACTTCCCACAAACCAGAACACACCATAACATCCGGTAAAAATCCCGTACGCACTCGGACGCTTGCCCGCTGGCACCATCGCTGCCACTGCTGCTGGAATGATCGATTCGTGAGCGCCTACGCCCAGACCCCAGAGTCCAGCTCCCAGCAGGGCCGGCCCAAAGGAGCCAAGAAACACCAGCGGAGCCGAAAGCGCACTAATCATCGTAAGCGGGACGAGCACGGCAATGCCCCAGTGGTCGAACATGCGACCAAATATGAGCGAACCTAAACCACTTACTGCCATCGCCATGGAATAGAAAATGGGCACCCACGTGGTGGACACTGTCGCCGCCTTTTGGAAGTGGTATGCGATGAGGGAAAAATCCGCGAAGCCTGTAGCCACCATCGCCGCACCCGCCAAGTAAATCCAAAACGCTTTCGGAAAAGCTCTGGTCGCGGGATGCGGTGCTGTTCGTTCCAACTCCTGCGGACGAGGATAACGCCAGCGCGCTGCTGCTAATAGGCATAAGGTCAGCAATGCTGGCACGAGCAGAATGGCAAACGCCTGATGATAGTCGTGATTCCAATAAAGGAGGATTGCAGCGACGAGTAAGGGGCCGAAGAGCGCGCCAAACTGGTCGAGTGCTTCGTGAATTCCGAATCCCCAGCCGTAGCCCATTTCATGAGCTGCGTGCGAAAGCATGACGTCGCGCGGAGGGTTCCGAATGGCCTTGCCTATCCTTTCGAAAAGAATTAACAAAGCTGCGGCCTGCCATGTCTTCGCAAAAGCGAGCGCCGGCACGGACAGCATCTGAATGAAGTATCCGATGAAGGCTATGGGCCAGAATTTGCCCGTGCGTTCGCTCAGAGGCCCCGAAACAAGACGTAAACCATACCCGAGCAGCTCTCCAAATCCGGCGACGAACCCGACGATCGTGGCGCTCGCGCCCAATATCGCCAGAAACGGACCGGTAATACTTCGGGAACCCTCATACGTGAAGTCCGCGAAGAAGCTGACCACTCCGATGAGCAGTACGAATTGAAGCGCGGCATTCGCTGAACCATTCGACTTAACCGAGGTGCTCATTCAGGAAAGATCCGTAAAGACATTTTACGGTGAGATTCCAAAATCGTGGCCCGAAACCCGCGAGCGCGACATAGTTGACTTTGCTCAACGCATAAGTATCATCGTCACCGGGCAAGGCGTCGCCCCTTAACCGCTGTCCCACTTGTGCCGGGACAGATGATGACTCCTGACTGGGATTTTTGTCGCGGAGTCATAGCCCGGCAAATAATCCCGCAAATAAAATCAGGAGCAAGGGTAAATATCGGAAACGTGTAGGCTTTGGATTCCGTCGAGCGAAGGCAAGACTCTCAAGCGGAGCGTAGCCGGAGAATGCGAACTTGCCAGTTGGGGCGCTTTAGCCGATAAACATGAACAAATACTTTGTCGTGGGCTTGGGCGGCTTTCTCGGGGCGATCGCTCGCTTCTGGTTGGGCGGGGTGATCAGCAATCGCATGGGATCGCGTTTTCCGTACGGCACATTTGTCATTAACATCAGCGGATCGTTTCTGATTGGCTTGATTCTGACGCTTCTGGCGGAGAAGACTCACTGGAGCCCGAATTGGAGATATTTGATCCCCATTGGGTTCATAGGGGCCTATACCACGTTCTCAACCTTTGAATATGAAATCTTCCGCAGCTTCCAGGATGGCGAAATGCTTATAGCGCTCTTGAACGTCACGCTGAGCGTCGTCGTGGGATTTGTATCTGTGTGGTGCGGCGTGATCGCTGGGAGGATACTCTGATGAAAACCGCGCATCCTGGTGACGGCAGTTCGCACGTTTTAGGACGTGCTGCGGAGTTTTTGTGTTCGCGGCGCCGGATTGGCCGATAGGAGCCACGACATGCTCAAGACCGGACCAGCTAAAAAGGTGATCATCCACGTCGGAGAGGACCACCAGTATCACGGGCACACCGCCTACGCAGCGATACTCGATTACCTTTTTTATCGGGGCGTATCCGGAGCCAATGTGATGCGTGGAGTCGCTGGCTTTGGCGCCGATCATCATCTGCACACGACCCGCATTGTGCGCCTCACCGAAAATTTGCCGATGAAGATTGAATTTATTGAATCGCCGGAAAAAGTCGAAGAGCTTCTGCCGAAATTGCGGGAAATGGCCGGGACAGGACTGATCGAGGTCCAGGACACAACGGTTTTAAAACCCTCGGAAGCTTCGACCTCGACCGTGCGTCAACCTGTGGGTCCGCCGCTGAAAAAAGAAGGCAAGGCAAAATTGATGCGCATCTACATCGGAGAGAACGATAAATGGAGAGACAAGCCGTTGTACCTCGCGCTCGTCGAAAGTATGCGCGCAAACGATATAGCAGGGGTAACGGTTTACCAGGGAATTCTCGGATATGGCGCGAATCGCAGGATTCACCAGCAAACGGCGCTAAACCTATCTCATGACCGCCCCATCGTTCTTTCTGTCGTCGATTCCGAGGAAAAGCTCCGTGCGTTTCTTCCTCTTCTCGATGGCATGGTCCTGCAAGGGCTGGTGGTTTTATCGGACGTGGATGTTGTCAAGTACACGCACAACTATGTTTCGCAGGATCGCCGCGTGGAGGCAAGCCAATGAAACTCGAAGGCAAAGCAAAGCTCTTGCGTATCCATTTTGGCGAGAAAGACAAATGGCAGAACAAGGCTCTTTACAGGGTCATTGTCGAGAAATGCCGGGAACTCGATATCGCCGGCGCCACTGTATTGCGGGGAATTGAGGGCTACGGAGCGAGCACGCGGGTTCGCCATACCCATCATCTCTCGTTTTCTTCGGACCTGCCCATCATGGTCGCGGTCGTCGATACCGAGGAGAAAATTCAACAACTCCTGCCGTTTTTGGATCAGGTAGTTGACGAGGGACTGATCGCCATGTCCGAGGTCGAAGTCATCAAGTATGTCCACCAGGACGGCACCCGGTCCTGAGAATGGCTGGCATCGGCCCTGAAGAAAAGCACTGACATTTTCGAAGATGCTTCCAAGCTTGCTAGGCGATTGGCAGACGCGACGTGGCCTTCACATTTGTGTGTTCCAAAACGAGATGGTTGTGAACGAGGCTTTCAGCGAACCGAAAGGCCGTTGAACTGTTAGCGGCGAGGATTCAAGCAGTTGCACGGGCACGTAGAAAGCGATTTTCGGAACAGGCGACGGGCCGGACTAATTCCACCATCACTGCGTTGAACTTGGCCGGCTCCTCGAACGGTGGCTCATGCGCTGATTCCTCGAACCACACTAACCGCTTCGACGGTGCTGTCAGCATGTCGAAATACCCTACGCTGATTTCCGGCGCGATCACATGATCGTGCCGCCCGACGAAAAAGAACACCGGCACGTGTAGCATCGGCACGGTCTTTGTGAGATCAAGGGCTGAGACTTCATCCCACATGGCGTAAGTCGAAAATAACGTACCTCGCAGAATGTTGGGCAGATCAAAGATTGAGGACTCTGGCCCACTAACCATAATCCGCGAAAACTCCCACATCGACATAGCGGGGATCATGCCTACAAACCGCGTCAGCCATTTTCGTTGCACCATCACTTTTTGGCCGGTATGTGGCGGCGGACCGATGGCTCGAAGCTCCCGAAGCGCTCTCTGGTTACCGCGCCGCGCTGCTTCCGCGATCGTGAAGTCGTAACAGATAGCTTCACTCGCTGGCATATTTCCCATCTGCGCCACGCCGACGTACGCCGCAACCTTTTCGGGGAACCTCGCAGCATAGAGTGCGCCGAGAGCGGACCCCCATGAATGGCCGCAGATCGTGGCCTGCTCCTTACCAAACCGCTTGCGCATTGCATCGACTAGCTCATCGAGATCGGCAATGAAGCGATCCACGGTCATTGAGGATTTCGGAATGCGTGAGTCGAATGATTTGCCGGTGCCACGCTGTTCCCAATAAACGACAGTGAAGTGTTTTTCGAGCGGTGCATTGAAATTGCGGAAGAGACGCATCTCCGGGAAGCCGGGGCCGCCGTGCAGCAGGATTAATAGCGGATTCTCTGCGTTCTCGCCCCGAATCATCACCCACTGATCAAATCCACCCAGACGTATGCGAGAAATATTGGCAATACTTCGCGGAAGAACTTCGCCATCGGTCCCACGAAACGGCGGTGTCTTTCCCAAATGTTTCAGTGGCAGCATCGTAACAAGAATGAGGCGCGGAGCTTTGCGGTTCGGTTAGCCGCCGCGCCAGCGCTCAGCCGTGCCCCGCGCCTCGTTACCTTGAAACCAGCGGATGTGTGTCGTTATCCGTTTCCCTCACATCCATTTTTCTTATAACACTCAGACGCGTTCCAATCTGTGACGCTGATCACCTGCTTCTCTTGCCACGGCCTCACACCCACCCGCAGCGCAGGTTTGACGCTAATCCCAAGCTCGCGTTCTATACCCGGTTGTAACGAGACGGGCTTGCCGGTTAGGTTTCGCGCTTCAGAAAGGATGAGTTCACGCACTAACTCTGCACAATCGCGTTTGTAATGGGGTCAATCGCGCTTGTATTAGGGCCGGAATCGCAGGGTTCCGGCCTTTGCCTTTTTTGGAGTAGAATCCGCCGCAACCGACATGACCTTTGCACTCGCGGGTAGTCAGCGATGGCTACAGATTGCCGTAAACAGGAAACCAGAACTCCTCCTTGGTTCGCTGCGGCGATGCCAGGCAATAGCGCCACGAATTTCCATAACATGGCAATCTCCGCTTCAAGCGGAGGATTTCAAAGAATATCGGGATGGACGAGCATTGGAGAAAGTAGGCGTTGCTCGTCTCAAGGTACCTCTTGAACAATTTTGGCCAGCACGAGGTCCCGTATGGGATGCATTGGGGATTACTTCTGACGGGCGCTCGCTGTTTATAGAAGCCAAAGCCCACATTCCCGAGGCCGCTTCACCGGCGACGCGAGCTTCAGAGGTATCACGCGCCTTAATTGATAAGAGCCTCGGCGAGGCAAGGCACTTTTACGCCCCGAAGGAAACAGCAACCTGGAGCAATCTTTTCTATCAGTACGCAAACCGGCTGGCCCACCACTATTTCCTGACGCAGGTTAACAGCATGCCAAGCATCCTCGTATTTCTCTATTTCGTGAACGCAGATGACATGCTCGGCCCAATGTCAAAAGAGGAGTGGCGCGGCGCTGTGCGGTTAATTCATGCTGTTCTTGGTTTACCCAAGGACCTGAGCTCTCGGGGAGTGTTCGACGCTTTTCTGGACGCTAGACTCCTTCAAGATGCGAGCTAGTGCGGCTATGCGGGCCCGGCTGCAAGGTTCCAGCTATTTGTTTTTGGCCGTCGAATCGGGCAGCGTGAACCATGTGCTCACGTCCGCAAAACACCTTGACGAAAGGAATTAACTGAGATAGCACTCGGCCATTCACGTCTACCAAGGAGTAATCTAAACAGCCGCAGATTACTGTCGGATCGGGAGTAGACAATGCCCGACAATGATTCGCTTGAGTTGCTTGCTCACTCTACGTTAACGCCCTACGACGTTTTGGGCTACATAGCGCCGGGTGCGACGCTCTTTATCGCGGTGCTGATCTTTGAAACGTACACAAAGATAGCGACGACCGCGTTGAACGTGGCAGTGCATACGCCAATTTATAGCGTCGTGGGGTACCTGCTCTCCGATCTTCGTGATGCCGGGTGGATTTTTGACGCCCTGTTCCTCATGGCTTCCATAGTGACCGTGTACATAGCCGGTCACGTAATTGCATCCGTGTCCGCGTTGTGCATAGACCGCATTTATGTTGAGCACGCTCACGGATACCCTTTCGAGTTGCTACTCAAGCTACCGCCCGACCCTTCACACAACAAGAGGACAAGACCTTTTTACCGCGCGTTGTTCTTTTGGTTGAATGCGTACTTCCTGATGAGGTACTGGGTTACATGGGATTTAGTCTGGTTTCAACGCTCCACACCCTCCCTGCTATCCGTCGCCGCACGAACAGTAGGATGGGGAGTTGTCGTTCTCATCGTCATTTTGATAACCGTGCAGTATGGCGAACGGCGCCGTTGGGCCGCACAGCTTATTACGCAAACCCGTGTTAGACGCGCCGTGTGCGGCACGGTTGAGGCGATAATTATGATTGTCGCCTTCCCCTACAACGCCATCGCTGTTTTATTTGGGCGTTACCTACATACCGAAAACGCATTCCACGAAACTTTTCGAGATCAGTATCAGCGTGCATTTAGGAATTTCTTTAAGAGCGATCCCAAGCAAGCGGGGACAAACAATTTTTGGTTCCCAGTCATCCACGTAAAACAACAATCCCCAACTCTGGCGGAACTGGCGGAGAATTGGCATCGGCTGTACAGCTTCGCCCGTAATCTAGGAGCGGCTCTGTACCTTGCGTTCCTTTATTGCTTGGTTTGGCTCCTTGAGGAAGGTCGTTACCTTGCTGCGCTGAGTCACTACAACACCCTCGTATTGCTCAGTGTTCCCCTGCTTTTCTTCGCGGGTGCATTAGTAATGCTAATCCGTTATTACTATTCGTATGTGGCTTATTATACGAAGTACGTGTTCCGCTGCTTCGTCTATCTCTCACTAATTCATCCTGAATCGGCGTCGTCTGCTGAAACCGAAGCGGAGAGTAGGTAAGCATCCGATAAGCATCTGGTTTCGGAACGCTGGTCACGCGGATTCAATGACTCGCGAGAGCCTGCGCAGAGGGGGTTTGGGGGACGCATACGTATATTGGTATGTCAGTAGAAGCCGAGGCAAACAAATGAATAGGTGGGGCATCACTGACGCGCTTGAGAAAAAGCTTCGGAAACGGGACAAATTGTGCGTCTACTGCCGTATCAAGCTTCGGGAGTATCCGCACGCAAGTGGTGTGCCACGGAATAAGGCCACTTGGGAACATATCAACAACAATGATTTGCAATCAGCGATTAACATCGTGCGCTGCTGCGGTGCATGCAACGCAAGCAAGGGCGCAAAAAAACTCCTAGACTGGTTTGAATCGGAATACTGCAAGAAGCGGAATATAAGCGCGCAAACAGTGCGGGCTGTCGTCAAGCATTGGTTACGGAATTATAAGCCGCTAAATTTGAAACCGCCCAGCCGCGCGATGCAGCTTGGCAAGTTCGACACCTAACTTGGCGGAAATGTCCATCGCAGGTCACGTCTCTCAAAAAATGCTGTCACATTACTCGCACATCCGCTTAGCAGCAAAACGTGAAGTCTTGGACGCGCTCGCAGGTGAGCAGAAATAAGTGCTCCAGAATGCGGGTACAAAGGGCCGGTTACGTCACAGCGGACGGTTACAAATGGCACAAACTCAGAAAATGATTTTTCGCACGTAATTGAAAAAGATGGTAGGCCCGTGCGGACTCGAACCGCAGACCTCTACCGTGTCAAGGTAGCGCTCTAACCAACTGAGCTACGGGCCTGAAGGCAGTAACTTCCAAGCTTGGCTTCATATTACGCGGCCTCGTGGTTGGCTGCAACTTCGCTCCTTTTAGAGCGTTTAGAGCAATTGCCCAGGGATAAGCATCCGTCCGGTTTCTTGCCGCTCTTGTTTCCCTTTGCAGTTTTTGTTTTTTGGTACACGCCCGGTGCTTGTTTCGTTCACTCTCGGTAGAAACGCCAATGCTGCTGCTTCGGATGCTTGCCTCTGTTTAACTCGCAAATGTGCTAAATTTCACCGCCGTTATGTCACACCGTAAACCGCGCAAAGCTGCTCTGCTGTTTTGGCCTATGCTCGCGCTGGCGAGCGCCGCTGCTTGTGCGCAATCAGCGGGTCCTCAACCATCGCCAATGCCGCCGCAGATTGTTGCGCCGCGCGATATTCCCTATCCCGGCGCGATTCGCTTGGTTGTCGACGCAACAGACATCGACCGGCGTATTTTTCGGGTACAAGAGATGATCCCCGTGCGCGGTGGCGAGCCGCTCACACTTCTGTATCCGCAGTGGCTGCCCGGCAACCACTCGCCCTCGGGACGTGTCGACAGGCTCGCCGGTCTCACGATAAAAGCAAACGGCAGCCGGTTGGAATGGACGCGCGATAGTGTGGATGTGTTTGCGTTCCATGTCGCGGTGCCCGCCGGCGTCACCTCGCTCGATGTCGGATTCCAAATCCTCTCTCCTGTCGCGGCAAATGAGGGCCGGGTGGTAATGACGCCCGACATGCTGAGTTTGGAGTGGATCGAATTGGCGCTCTATCCCGCCGGTTATTTTGCGAGGCAAATCGCAGTGATCCCGAGTGTTCGGCTGCCCGCCGGCTGGCAGTTTGCGACAGCGCTCGAGACCGCTTCCGTCGACGGCAACGTAACGCAATTCAAGCAGGTGTCATTCGACACGCTTGCGGATTCGCCCATGATTGCCGGCCGCTATTTCAAGCGATTTGATCTGGACCCGAATGCGGCAGTGCCGGTTCATCTTGACGTCGTGGCCGACCGGCCGGAATTACTGGAGGCAAAACCCGAGCAGATCGACGCCCATCGTGCCCTTGTGCGCCAGGCGTACAAGCTTTTTGAGTCGCACCATTATGACCATTACGATTTCCTTTTTTCTTTGAGCGATCACCTCGGCGGCATTGGCCTTGAACATCATCAGTCGAGCGAAGACGGCACCGTACCGGATTTCTTTACGGCCTGGGATCGAAACGCTGACACGCGCAACCTGCTGCCGCACGAATTCACGCATTCCTGGAACGGCAAGTTCCGCCGTCCGGCAGATCTCTGGACGCCAAACTTTAATGTGCCGATGCGCGATAGCCTCCTGTGGGTGTACGAAGGACAAACGCAATATTGGGGGTACGTCCTGGAAGCGCGCGCCGGCTTGCTGACCAAACAACAGACGCTCGATGCCTTGGCCATGACTGCGGCAGCTTACGATCATCGTGTGGGCCGCGAATGGCGCACGCTTCAGGACACGACCAACGATCCCATCGCTGCCATGCGGCGCCCGATGCCCTGGTTAAGTTGGGAGCGCAATGAGGATTACTACTCGGAAGCCGAGTTGGTCTGGCTCGATGCCGATACTCTGATCCGTGAACAATCGCACGGGCAGAAATCGCTCGACGATTTCGCGCGCGCTTTTTTCGGCGTGCAAGACGGCAGCTACATTCCCGTCACGTACACCTTTGACGATATTGTGAACGCGCTGAACAACGTTCAGCCCTATGACTGGGCCAAGTTTCTGCGCGATCGTCTGAACGGGCACGGTCCCGGCGCGCCACTCGATGGCCTAACTCGCGGTGGCTATAAGCTTGTGTATACGGATATGCCAACGGACTATTTCAGGGCTGCCGAAACACGGCGCAAAATCACCGACCTGACTTACTCGCTTGGCTTCGTAGTCGGTGCAGATGGCCGCCTCACCGACGTCACCTGGGAAGGTCTCGGATACAAAAACGGGCTGACCGTAGGCGCACAGATCATGGCCGTTAATGGAACATCATTCGACCCCGAACGCCTGAAGGACGCCATCAAGAATGCCAAGACCGGCGGCGCCGCCATCGAACTGCTCGTGAAGAACGAAGATCGCTACCGAACAGTACGTCTTGATTATCACGATGGACTACGCTACCCACGTCTGGAACGCGACGCCAGCGTCCCCGCGCGCCTCGATGATATTTTTGCTTCGCGGAACTGACGCGCCGAGCCGTCATTCCGATGGCTACAAAGCAACTGGGCTCGCCGCGACCGTGAAACATGGTCAGGACGAGCCCAGTTGTGGTTAGCCGCATTGCGGCCTCAATCGCGCTACTGTGGTTGCGGGAAGGGCAAGTAAGTTAAGAAGTCGCTTAGGCGTCCAGGAGTCGCGGTAATGTCGAAGCCCTCGCCACCGAAAATCCAGAAATAGTGCAGTGAGTCTTGTTTCCAGGATGCCGCCCCAAAGCGTCCGCCGGGAGTGTTCTTCACATACGGCACACCCCATGACGGGGGAATGTCAGTTGGGAAAGAGCCCTTCTGATTGACGTCGGTGGACCCCTTCCACCAGATCCACTCGCCGGTGCTTTGCACGTATTGCCACACGTCGTTCAGGTAGCCAGTGCTCTGGGCATTGGCAGAGCCATAGCCCCAGCCACTGATGAGCCAGATGTTGTTCAATGGGTCGATAAAACCTACCGAGCCCCAGCGGGAGCCAGGCAAATTGCCCGCCGCGGGCACCTGTGCTGTTCCGTAGACTCCGGTCTGATCGGCGAGGTTGTTCCCGGATATCCAGGTCCACTGACCCGTACCGGCGTTGTACTCCCAGAGATCATTCAGCAGGGCGCCGTCGGGAGTGGCCGTGCCGGTGGCCAGACCGCTAAGGGCGCCTGGATTTCGCGTACCCGCGGAATCCAACCCCAGGCCGCCGAAGAGCCACACATTTCCTGAACTATCGACCCAAAGCATGGCTTGCTGCCGCCCGCCGGGCGCATTCGTCGCGGATGCCGCGCCTTGAGTGCCGTAAGCGCCATTATTCTGTCCCACGTTTGAATTCGATGGGCCCAGCCAAGTCCATTGTCCCGTGCCGATGTCATATTTCCAGAGGTCGTTCAACAGCCCCAGATTGCCGGAGCCATCGAGTCCCTGCCCGCCGAAGGCATACACGGCAGTGCCTGCCGGGTTGGTAGCGTACGCGGCTCCCCAGCGCGCGCCGGGCAGGTTTGTCCCCGCCGCCACGCCTTGGGTGCCGTAATTCGCGGCTGCCGAAGCTTTCACCTGCGTCCACGTTCCGGTCTCGGTATAGGATCCAATCGTAGTTGGTTGAGCCGGTGGTGCGGGGGTTGTTACGTCATAGCCGCCGGGCGTGAATTTCCAGAGGTCGTTCATTAAGCCGCTCCCGACTTGACCGCCAAACAGCCACAGATTTCCGGAACCGTCGCTCCAGCTAACGCCGCCCCATCGTCCACCGGGATTGAATCCGGGTGCCACATCTGTCGACTGATCGAGAGTAAGGTCTGCCTTGTTAGTTGTCACACCGCCTTGCGTAGCCGAATTAATGGGCACTCCTGCTGGGATCCAGCCATTTGAGCCGGGATCATATAGCCAGAGGTCGTCCAACAGGCCGGGGAGATCCGGTGGAGTCTTGCCTGTAACTTCAAGTCCCCACCCTCCGTAAATCCACTTTCTGCCCAAACTATCGGTCCAATTGGCAGCGAATTGCCTGCCTCCAGGTACGTTCGTATTCTTGGAGGGTGATGTGGCGGGAGGGAGTGAAGCAATTCCCAAATTGTTCGCGGTATTCGGAGCATTGATCCAGATCCAGTCATTGTGCTGACAATCGATCATTACATTGGAGATATTGAAAGTAGCGACGCCCTCGTAACCGATGACAGCGCATCCCTGTGGCTGACTGGTGGGTTGCGCAAAGATGCTCACGAGGTAGGAGCCACCGGAGGTGACCATGGTTGGGAAAATGAAATTCGTGTTGTTGCCGGTGACGAGCAAGTTGTCGCCGCCATTATTCATTAATTCCACCGTGTCGCCCGGGCCATTTACAAGCCCAACGACCGTGCCGCCAATCGTGAAACCTGTTTGCGGGCAATTGACCTGAACCGTGGTGACGTTGCCACTGGCGGTTCCGCTGGCGTTCGAGACCGTGCAGGTTTGCCCCGGATTCAAAGGCTGCGTCAGGATCGTCACATTGTACGAGGTACCGCCGGCCAGAGGAGTTGCGAAGGTAAAGTTCACATTCCCGGACCCACTAATTGAAAGGTTGTCACCACCATTGTCCTGCAGCACCAGTCCGGTCCCTTGCAATCCGGTAACTGTGCCGCTAACGGTGAACGTGTTGCCGCACGTAATCTGCACATTGCTGACATTGGCGGTAGCGGTTCCACTGCCGTTGGTGACGCTGCAGGGCAGCGGCTGATTCGACGGTTGAGTGGAAATCGTGACCTTATAACCTCCGCCTCCGACGATGGCCGTTTTGAACGTGAACGGCCCGTTTTGCGTGATGGGAAGATTGTCGCCGCCGTTATCCTGGAGCACGAGCCCGGTCCCCGTAAGCCCGATCACGCTGCCGCCGACTGTGAACGGGCCGGAGTTCACGTTGGATCCCGATCCTGATCCGGAGGTGGATCCGCTGCCGGAGCCCGAGGTAGATCCGGAACCTGAATTCGACGCCGAGCAGGCACCGGCGGTGCCCGGCACTAGGTTTGTGTCGCAGCTCGACGACCCGCAGCCCAGTAGGAAGGCCGAAATGATGGCCACTGGCACGAGAAACAATCCCCTAACCGGCTTCATAACCATTTTTACCGACTCCCCCGCCACTCCCGGGTGTTCCGGGTGCTAGATTGAAGGTGCACTGCCCAATGCGAGTTCCGGCGCCTTTCTTAGCGTGGGAATCACCGTAGCAAGCGCGGAATTCAGGTCACAAGTTGCAGTCAGGCAACATTCGCCTAAGAGGCAGTAAGGGATTGGCTACAATTCGACGGCCGAGGTCGGTGATGAGACGGTAGGCAGGTATTTGTGTTCCGAAAATACTACGGAATGCGGCCCCAAATCTGGCGGAGCGACCAACGAGAAGTAAAGGCTCAGTGCGAACATGTCTGTGCAGGGCGATTTGAAATGCTTGCACAAAAGCTTCTGCTGGCGAGTGCAATGTGGCAAATCCCGGGTAGCGAGCGCCCAAATGAAGAGAAGTTCGAACCAGGTGCGGTTCAGATATTTACCCGTTCCATGGCCTGCTGTGGATACCGCGCACCCGCTGTCGCGCCGAGTGGCGCAATGCGGTCCAGACGCGTGAGATCGGTTTGCGTCAACTTGATTTCTAGAGCGCCGGTGTTTTGTTCGAGATAACTCCGCCGCTTCGTGCCGGCAATCGGCACGATGTCTTCGCCGCGTGCGAGAAGCCACGCAAGCGCCAGTTGCGCTGCGGCGCAACGCTTTTCTGCCGCAAGTTCCTCGATCCCTTTCACGATTGCCAGATTTCGCTCGAGATTCTCGCCCTGAAATCGCGGCGAATTCGGGCGGTAATCGCCGGCCTCGAAATCCTTCTGCGAACGGAAGCGTCCGGCGAGAAACCCACGCCCCAGCGGACTATAGGCGACGAAGCCCATGCCAAGCTCGCGGCAGGTAGAGAGTATTTCCGTCTCCGGATCGCGAGTCCAAAGCGAATACTCGCTTTGTAGAGCTGTGATCGGATGAACGGCTGCGGCGCGCCGCAGCGTCTTTGCTCCGGCTTCCGATAGCCCGATGTAGCGGATCTTGCCTTCTCGAACGAGCTTGGCCATCGCGCCCACGGTCTCCTCGATCGGGACCGCCGGATCAACGCGATGCTGGTAATAAAGATCGATGTAGGAAGCGCCGAGCCTGCGCAGGCTCGCTTCGCAGGATTGCACGACATACTCCGGCCGGCCATTTACGCCCAGCCAGCGGCCGTCGCTCGAGCGCACGTTCCCGAATTTCGTGGCCAGCACGACCGAATCACGCCGGCCTCGCAGCGCGCGGCCGACCAGTTCCTCGTTGTGCCCGCGTCCATAAACGTCGGCCGTATCGATGAAATTGATGCCGAGATCGAGCGCTCGATGAATTGTGGCGACCGATTCCGCGTCGTCAGTCGAGCCGTAGAATTCCGACATGCCCATGCAGCCAAGTCCCAGAGCCGACACGCTGAGGCCGGTTTTGCCCAGCACTCTTCGCGGCATTTGTTTTGGCGTGGAAATGGATGTGGCGCTCATCAGTGGCTCCGTGACTTATGTTCTGCTCGCGACATCAATGACGCGGCGCGCCGACGGCGTCGTTAATTGGGAATTTGGCAAGCGCAGCGAGCCGCGAGCGGATGCACACGCAGTTTATACCGAAGCGGCTCGCCTGCGCAGCACGACAGTGCTAATCGCCGGTGACCACCCCAGTTGCCGGCTGAAGCCGTGCGGCGAGTTGTTTTGTGCCTTGGGTGATTCGACTGCCGTGGCGCAATACATCGCCCAGCCGGGCGGCCAATTGCTGCCGCGCGCGCCACAGCCGCGCCTTCAATGTATTCCGCGAAACGCCCAGGGCTTTAGCGGCTTCATCGGCCGTCAGGCCTTCCAACTCGCGCAGTTCAAAGGCATTGCGCAGCAGTGGCGATAGCGTTTGCAGATTCTCTTTGAGCCGCGCCGAAAGCTCCGCGCTTGCGTACAACTGCTCAGGGCTCGGTTGCCCATCGGCAAAACGCTCGGCGATGGGGGTTTTGTCTTCGGTCGAATCGTCAAGAGAGAGCGCAGGATGCGAGCGCTTGCTTCGCCGGCGCATCAGGGCGGCATTTATGACGATGCGCGTCATCCATGTGGAAAATTGCGAGCGCCCCTCGAAGCGGGGCAGATTGCGATAAGCGGAGAGCATGGCTTCCTGCAACGCGTCCTCGGCATCTTCGGCATTGCCAAGCAGTCTCAGAGCAGTTTGGAAGAGCGCGCGGCTGTGCTGGGCAAACAGGATCTCCAGTGCGCCCTCTTCGCCGGCAATGGCTTTGCGTACAAGCGCGGCTTCGTCGAGGGTTGAAACATTCGTGGTTCGATTGATGATAGTTATGTTGGTTGGGACGTTTGTCTTCGAGTTAGCTACCTGAGTGTTCATTGTTTTCCCCCTGACCTCCCCTTGATTCCACTGCAATGCTCGTTTTGCTTTCGCCACCGCAATCGTTTGAGAACCTCACACCTGTGATGGCAGCAATGATGGCGCGCACCATGCAGCCGTTACCTTCGAGTTTGGCTCCGGCGTGAAAAATCGTGCCGAGTAGTTGTTTGCCCGCGTCATCGATGAATGTGACATTGGAGAGCCTAACCGTCATCGATTCAGAATTCGTTTTGCCGCGTTCGGTTTCCCAGGAACGTTTGAGCTCATCGACCCAGGGACCAGCGAGTCGCCCTTCCACTTCGACCAGAATGCCCTCGTTGGGCATGTCATGTCGTACGGAAACCTTCAGCATTCAGTTCTACTCAGCTTTGGTTAATGCCTCGTCGCTGTTTGGTTAATGCACTTCGGCAGCCACCATCTCCGCGCAATTCGCTCCTGTAAGGCGTTTCGAATCAGTCGCACTGTGCAAAACTGGTGGGAGTGCCGAAGAGCGTGTGCCAGAATCTCGGCACGCCGTCGGCATTTCGGCACGGCCCGGGTAAGATTGCGCCGCGAATCGTGAGCCCGCCTTTGATTAATGGCTATGACGATCATCACAGCGAGCTTGCCACCTGTTCAAATGAGCGTTGAACTGAATCTTGGCTAAGGTCCATACCATCTCATCGTGACTGAGCAGGCAGTGCGCAGCGCGCGATTTGAGAGATAATACGAATATGCAGATATCCGTATTTGCAGCTTTCCTGGCGGGCTTGATCTCTTTCCTCTCACCTTGTGTGTTGCCGCTGGTGCCGGGTTACATTTCAATGCTTTCCGGCATTGGTGTGGAACAGCTCCGGCAAGGAGAAAAACCGCAGGGCAGCCTGCTCACTTCATCACTAGCCTTCGTCGTGGGGTTCTCCGTCGTCTTTATTACGTTTGGAGCATCGGCAAGCGCGGTCGGTCAGTTTTTGGTCCGGAATCGCAGTCTGCTCGCGCCTTTCGCCGGCGCTATCATTTTTCTGTTTGGTCTTCACCTGATCGGCTGGCTTGGCCGCATACCCGTGCGCGGCGGACTTTTAATCGGTGCAGTATTGCTGGCGCTCGCCGCGGTCGTCTGGCTCGTGCTCGGCGGCAACGAGATTTGGGGATTTGGCCCGGCGCAACTGATTTCGGTTTCGCTGATTTTTCTTATAGGGCCGATGCTTACGCGTTGGCTCAACCGCGATGTGCACTTCCGCAATCTCGGTGGGCAGAAAAGCGCGCCTGAACGCCCGGCCGGTCCATTTTCCGGTATCTTCAGCGGATTCCTGCTCGGTTTCGCGTTTGCTTTTGGTTGGACACCGTGTATCGGGCCAATTCTGGCGGGCGTGCTGGCGATGGCTGCTACCGAGGAAACAGTGTCGCGAGGCGTTTTTCTGCTGGCATTTTATTCCGCCGGGTTGGCGATTCCGTTTCTGCTCACGGCGCTGGGAATCAATCAATTCCTGCGTTTCTATCAGCGCTTTCGCCGTCATCTGCATGCCGTCGAAGTCGGCAGCGGCGCGCTGCTGCTTGCTGTGGGTTACTTGATCTTCTTCAATCGGCTTACGTGGCTTTCGGGTAAACTGAGTATCTTGAACGTGTTTGTCAAATAAGGAGCGCGCCATGCGTGGAAAATTACTGGCCAGCGTGATCGTTACCGGCTTGCTGGCTTTGCTGCCGCTCGCCGGCTGCAACCAAAAAACCGGCGGCAATGGAACAGCGGGCGCGAATAAGGCCGCCCCCGGTGCTCCGCCGGAAGCCAGCATCGCGATTCCCACGCTGGACGGCTCGACCACCACTCTCGATCAGTACAAAGGCAAAATTGTACTCGTAAATTTCTGGGCCACCTGGTGCGATCCCTGCAAAACCGAGATTCCCTGGCTGATCGATTTCAATCACAAATACGGCCCCAAGGGGCTCGTCATTCTTGGCGTGGCCATGGATGACGAGGGAAAGAAAGTCGTTGAACCGTGGGTAAAAACGAAGCATTTCGACGTCCAGGGACAGCAGCAAACGATGGATTACCCAATTCTGCTGGGCAACGACAAGATCGCCGATAAGTTCGGCGGAATCCTCGGCTTGCCGACGAGCATGCTTTATTCCCGCGACGGCAGAAAGATCAAGACGATTGTGGGGCTCATCAATTACGAGGAATTGTCGAAAACTTTAGACAGCCAACTCTGATCTGGAGCCGCTCCTCTGGTTCTGTAGCCTTACCTCGGCACCCTCAGGCCACACTCGGTCGTGTGGTCCGCCCTCGCGGTTGCTGACATCAAAAACTTGCAGTCAATCGCGGACCATGAATACCCACAGGCACAGGCACAACGGTCACTCGCGCGAAGAGCGCGCATCGCGCCGCAACACAGCGCTCGGCCCAACCATGCTTTTTGATCTTGATGGCACGCTGATCGATGCTGTCTACGATCATGTTCTGGCCTGGCAGCAGGCTTTGATGCAACGGGGAATCGTTATTTCGTGCTGGCGAATTCACCGGCAGATCGGACTAAGCGGCAAATCCTTTTTGCCTATCCTGCTGCGCGAGATTCGCCGCGAACGCGATGCGCAGCAGGTACGAACTCGACCGTTTACACCGGGAAATCTATCTGCAGAGGCTTCCGGAAGTTCGCTTGCTGCCCGGAGCCCGCGAACTGCTGGAGCATCTCACCAGTCTCGGCGTCCGCTGGGCCATCGGCACAAGCTCTGACCCGGATGCCGCCGAGCCCATGCTGAAGCAGTTGCGAGTGCCGCGCTCCGCTCCGGTGATCCTGTCCGAAAAGATCGGGCGCGGCAAACCGAATCCCGATGTATTCGTCGCGTGTGCGCAGAAACTCGGCATCAGACTCTCAGAATGCCCCATCGTCGGCGACAGCGTATGGTACTTGCTCGCGGCTCAGAGAGCCAAGGCGCTTGGAGTGGGCCTCCTCTCGGGCGGCTACGGCCATTCGGAGCTTCAGCACGCCGGCGCTTACCGCGTCTACCAGGATCCCGCCGATCTTCTGAATCATCTCGAGGAGTTGGGAATCCGGCAGCGCAGAGCGTAAACAATCAGCTACTTTGGCAGCTACTTTGGCGAGAGCGGCGCTGGTTCGCTGCCGCATGCACCGTGCGTTTGGCCTCACGACACCTACACTGTTTGCTGTATGGCTTTGGTCGGGTATTTCCTTTAGCATGCGCCGCATTCCTCAGCGGGAGGTCGCGCTATGCCCAAGCTGGATGTGTTGGTAGCAGACGATCACGACATTGTGCGACGCGGGCTCCGCGACCTGCTGGAGAAGCAGCCCGGCTGGAAAGTGGTTGCGGAAGCGACGAACGGCAGGGAAGCGGTCGAAAAGACGAAGCAGTTCAAGCCCGACGTGAGCATCCTGGATATCACCATGCCCGCGCTCGATGGACTCGAGGCGGCGCGTCAGATCGTCGGCAGCGGATTGCCGACCAAGGTGCTCATCCTGACCATGCACCATTCCGATCCCCTCATTCAGCAGATGCTCAAGGCAGGTGTGCGCGGATACGTGCTGAAATCCGAAGCTGCCAGCGAGTTGGTGCACGCCGTAGAAACCGTGCACAGGAATAAGACTTTCTTTACCTCCAAAGTGCCGCAATGTTTTCTGGACAATCGCGACAAACCGGCGAAGGCCAACGCGGAAGAGCGCGCCCTACGACTGACGCCGCGGCAACGGGAAATCGTACAGTTGCTGGCGGAGGGAAAGAATAGCCGTGAGATCGCCAGCGCGCTGGGGACAACCTTCAAGACCGTCGAAACACACCGCGCCAACATTATGCGGCGGCTGGAATGCCACTCGGTAACCGAACTCGTGCGCTACGCCATCCGCAACGACATCATTCAGGCTTAAAAGTTTAAACCTGTCATTCCCAGGGCAACTCGGCAATGGCTAATAAGCCGCTGAAGCAAGTCTGCTTTTGCTGACGTTTACGCCAAAAACAAGATCCCGCGTCGCTACCGGGAATCACAGGCGGGGATTTTCCCGGCTCCGTGTAAACCGGCGAAAAGACTTATCTCTCCGAATCTGCCGGCTCTCAGCGCTTCTCCGAAACTTTTTTGGATTCGAAGTTCGCGATCTGCCGCGCCGATCCGGTCAGTTCGAGAATGTGCATGCCAGTATTGGCGCGATCCACGATGTAGATATAGCCGCGGTCGTCCACGTCCACGTTGTTGGTCTGAATGGCGACTTTGCAGTGCTGCTCCGCGCCTGTGCCCACGCAGCGCTTGTCGGTTTTGTCGGTGACCGCGGGAATGTAGTAGGCAATCTCTTTCGGGTGAAATGGATCGCGGATGTCAAGTGCGCGTACTCCGGCATTGAAATGCGCGATGAAAACAATTCGCCGATAGTATACGGAAGTGAGATTTTCATTGCTCGAATGTGTGCCGAAACGTCCGCCGCGTTCGCAGAAATTGCCGCTCGCTTCAGGCACAGTCCAGGTGGCCACACCAAACGGATAATGTTCGTTGGTAATATCGACCACGCGCACCATCTGCCTGTTTTCGAGGCACTCGTTGCCTGTGGTCTCGCCCACGGCAAGAATAAAATTGCGATGTGACTGATTGGGCGGGCCCGTTGTATCCGCCTCGCCGTGTTCCATTCCGGCCGCTGCCGCGGAAACGCGCGGTTTTTGCTTGGCAAATTCAGGCAGGTCCATCCCGAGCAACGGGTACGCGGTATGCGCGCCCGCTTCCGGCGGCAAATCGAGCCTGGCGATCTGCGGATAAAGCAAGTTCTCGTCGGTAGGATCTTTGGGGCCGTTCAGAAGCTTGTTGCGATCGACGATCTGCACGATTCCGTTGCCGTTCGTTCCATAACCGAAATAAACGCGGTTGCCACTCGGACCGGTGGAAAAAGGGCCGTGCACTTCAGTCGGCGCCGGGCCGCTTGAGCCAGGCTGCTGCCCCGGCAGTCCAAAATTGCGGATGAAGACCGGATGCGCGGGATCGCTGAGGTCGTAGATCTGCGTCATGCGGCGGACTTTCCAGCCGGGCACGCCGGAGACGAGATAGGCAATTCCGGTGTCGCACTCCCACCAGCTCTTGTGTGTATCGACCAGACCGTCGCTCACGACCGTCACGCGATTCGGTTTCGCCGGATCGGTAACATCCCAGATTTCGTGGCGTGAGCCGCCAAAGGTGCGCAGCAGGTAGACTTTGCTCTTATCCGCATGGGGCAGGGAGCTGCCATCGCACACGCGCGCCATTTGTGCGCCGCCTGTTTCGGCGTTGTTGCCCTTCGGGGGCTCGCCGGGGATGTGAGCCAGATACCGCGGGTGCGCCGGATCGGTCACGTCGAGAATCGAAGTGCCGTTGTACTCCTGCTGCCCCGTCATCGGATTCATTTGCGAACCGCCGTGATGACCAATGTAGGCGATCCAGCGTTGGCCCTGCTGATGGATCGTGGGCTGATAGGCGCTGCGCGCTTGCAAGTCGTTGTAGCCCACCAACTGCATATTGCTTTTCTCTTCCTTCTGGGCCTGGGCGGCGGGAATTGCGAGAAGAATGACCACCGCGGCGACGGGCACGTGGCGGAGCATGGCTTTCAGATTTGTGGATGGAAGCTTTGTTCTCATAAGGTCCCCTATGCGGAGCGAAATCGATCGAGGCCGACTGCCAATGGCTGGCGAGAATATCACCGATGACCCTGCTGGAGAAAGCTGTAAAGAATCGCTGGGGCTGAGTTTGATTTCGCACGCTCGCAATTCCCCTGCATGCATCGTCGTCGAGCGTGATAGCAAAGCAAGATCCCGCACCCTGGCTGAATCCAACGTTCGGGTCGCGCGCAGGGGGCACTTGCCGCTTGTTTCAACTCGACCCACGTGGTGCAGAGCGGCTTGCACGCGAGTGCCTCTTTGGTGTCAAAGTGCCTGAATGGAAGGTACTACAGGCGAAATAGTGCCGATTGCCTATTGCAGGGCACGCCGCACTTCTCTAGAATCCGACTGCCAGGGCCAGTTGCTGCTTTGGTCCTGACCGCTTTTTACACTTGAACGTCTAATCGGCAGATGGGGCCCAGTCCTATGCACCTTCTTTTTCGTCCATTTTTAGGCGCTTTGCTCGTTTCGCTTTTTGCGTTGGCGCCGCCAGCGAACTCGTCGGTTGTGGCCAAACCGAGGGCCACAACACGAGTTGTGCGCAGACCCCGCGTGCGCGGCGTGCCCACGTTCGCCGATTCGGCGGCGGGCGATGTGGCCACGTACGACGATCCCGTGGTGCGCCAAGCAGCCATCGCCGGACTTGGTCATTATAATGGTTCAGTTGTGGCCGTAGACCCGAACAGCGGCCGCATTCTCACCATAGTGAACCAGAAACTGGCATTTTCTTCCGGGTTCATTCCGTGCTCCACGATCAAGCCGGTAATCGCGGTAGCCGCGCTCGAAGAGAACGTGATCACTCGCGACACCATGATCAAGGTGGCGCCGCGGCTCTACCTCAACCTCGTCGAAGCGCTGGCGCATTCGAATAATGCTTTCTTTGAGGAACTCGGCCGGCGTATGGGCTTTGAAACTGTCTCGCACTACGCGCGCCTGCTCGGTTTGGGTGAACTGGCGGGCTACAACCTGCCTGAAGAGCAGCCGGGAGCATTCCCGTCTGAGCCTCCCAGGAATGGCGGCGTTGCGCGGATGTCCAGTTTCGGCGAAGGAATTCAGATCACCCCTCTGCAACTGGCGTCGCTGGTTTCCACGCTGGCGAATGGCGGCACGATTTATTACCTGCAATACCCGCAGTCAGAAGCGGAAGTCGCGAATTTCCAGCCACGCGTCAAGCGCCGGCTGGAAATCGAATCTCTGTTGCCCGATATTCGCGACGGCATGCTTGCGGCCGTTCTTTACGGCACAGCCCGCATGAGCTATCTCGATGACGAGCAGGCGCTCGGCAAAACGGGAACGTGCTCCGATCCGGTCTCTCGCGTCGGCTGGTTCGTATCCTATGCCGATCAAGTGCATCCGAAGATCGTAATCGCAGTCCTGATGCGCGGGCAGGCGCGCGTGGTCAACGGTCCGATGGCAGCACAGGTGGCAGGCCGAATTTACCGGCGCCTGGATGGGGAGAACTACTTCGTCGATAAAGGCACGAATTCAAAGCTCAGCGCGGCTACAGCCAGCGCGCACTAATTTTTCCGCAAGCAGTCCGGTCGAGCGCCAAGCCTTCGCATTAAGGCATTATCCGCATACCGTGTCAGGGAGAAATTCCCTAGCGAAAAGCAGATTTCTCGTCGCGGCACTCACATGCGCAAAACAGACGCATGTCGGAACCGGTGAGCGCCGCTCCTCGGAATGACAACTAACTTTGGATGTTAACGAACTTCCCAGGTGTCGCCGGAACGCAACAGCTTATCGATATCGCCACTGCCGCGCTTGGCAACCACATCGTTAATCTGCTTTGCCATGATGTCTTCGTAGCGGGGAATGCCGTCCCACGAACGAAGCACGCCGATGGGCGTGGGAAAGCCCGGCATCTCTTCCATTTTTGCCAGCAGGAAGGCGTAGGCCGGATTGCGATACTGCTCGTCATGGATGAGCAGATCGTGTTCGGAAATGCCGTTGCCGAGCTGAACGACTTCGAGATCGAGCCCGTTCAGGCGAATGCCTTTGTCGCGATTCTTGCCGAAAATGAGCGGCTTGCCGTGCTCGAGTTGCACGATGTGCTCGGTACGGGCTTCTTTCTCGGTGAGGTATTGCCAGGCGCCGTCGTTGAAGATGTTGCAGTTCTGCAAAATCTCGATATAGGCGCTGCCTTGATGGGCAGCGGCCTTCTTCAATGTGTCCTTCAGGTGGCCCTGCATCACATCAACCGAGCGGGCCACAAAGGTCGCTTCGGCTCCGAGCACGAGGGCCAGCGGATTGAACGGGCGAGCGTCGGAACCGAACGGAGTCGACTTCGTTTTCTTTCCAAATTCGGAAGTGGGCGAATACTGTCCCTTGGTCAGACCGTAAATGCGGTTGTTGAACATCAGGACCTTGATGCCGACGTTCCGGCGGAGAGCGTGAATAGTATGGTTGCCGCCGATGGAAAGAGAATCGCCGTCGCCGGTCGCGACCCAGACTTCAAGCTCGGGATGGGCGACCTTAATGCCGGTGGCGACAGCGGGTGCGCGGCCGTGAATGGAATGGAACCCGTAGGTATTCATGTAATACGGAAAGCGGCTGGAGCAGCCGATGCCGGATACGACGACGAATTTCTCGCGCGGAATTCCAAGCTCCGGAAAGACAGCCTGAACGGCTGATAAAATTGCGTAGTCACCGCAGCCGGGACACCAGCGGACTTCCTGGTCGGTCTGAAAATCCTTCTTCGTTAGAACAGGTACGGTTGCGCTCATGATCTTCCCTTATCTCCCATTTCTCCCGGCCCCGACTGCTCCGTAGCTGATAACTTCTTCGATTTTCGCTTCGAGCTCAGCCTGTTTGAAGGGCTGGCCCTGGATTTTGTTATAGCCCTCCACGTCGACCAGATACTTGGCGCGCAAGATCAGCGAGAGCTGGCCCATATTCATTTCGGGTACGAGCACCTTGCGGTATCGAGCCATTACGTCGCCGAGATTGCGGGGAAGTGGATTGAGATAACGCAGGTGAACGTGGCCGATGCGATGGCCCGCATCGCGCTGTGCCTTGAGCGCGGCGGTGATCGCGCCATAGGTCGAACCCCACCCGATGATCAGCAGATCGCCGTCGGGATCTCCGGCAGGAACGACGTCGGGAACGTCCTGGCCGACCGCTTCAACCTTGGCCGCTCGCAGACGAACCATTTTTTCATGGTTCAAAGGTTCGTAGTTTACGTTGCCGGTGACATCCTGTTTTTCGAGGCCGCCGATGCGATGCTCGAGGCCGGGTGTTCCAGGAATTGCCCAGGGACGAGAGAGCGTTTGAGGATCGCGCCTGTACGGCAAAAACCCTTGCGGATTGCTCTCGAAGTGCGTGGGAATTTGTGGAATTTCGCTGACTTTGGGAATGCGCCAGGGCTCGGCGCCATTGGCCAGATAACCGTCGGAAAGCACGATCACCGGGACCATGTATTTAAGGGCGATACGGCTCGCTTCCAAAGCGATCCAGAAGCAATCGCCGGGAGTGGAGGCCGCGAGAATTGGGATGGGCGCTTCGGAGTTGCGGCCAAACATGGCTTGCAGCAGGTCGGCCTGTTCGGTCTTCGTGGGGAGACCTGTTGAAGGTCCACCCCGCTGAATGTCGCAAATCACGATCGGCAATTCGACCGCGACCGCCAAACCCATGGCTTCGGTTTTGAGGGCCATGCCGGGTCCGGAGGTTGTGGTGATCGCCAGATTCCCGGCGTAAGCTGCGCCGATGGCGGATGTGATGGCCGCGATTTCGTCCTCAGCCTGGAAGGTCAGGACGCCAAAATTCTTGTACGTGGATAGTTCGTGGAGAATATCCGACGCGGGCGTGATCGGATAGGAGCCCAAGAACAATTGCAGCCCGGCCTGACGCGCGGCGACGACGAAGCCCATCGCCAGCGCCTGATTTCCGCTGAGATTGCGGTAGATGCCGGGTGCGAGCTTGGCCGGCGGGATTTCGTAGCTAACCTGGAAAGCTTCGGTAGCCTCGCAGTAGCTATATCCAGCCTTGAGGGCGCGCTTGTTGGCTTCGGCGAGCAGCGGCTTATTTTTGAATTTATCGTCAAGCCAGCGGTAGGTATGGTCCATCGGGCGGTTGTAGAGCCAGTAGGCCATGCCCAGGGCAAAGAAGTTTTTGCAGCGGTTCATGGATTTGGCATCGAGGCCAAGTTCCTGGAGCGCCGCCTGCGTCAGCTTTTCGAGCGCGACCGGAAAGACGCGATAGGCGTCAAGCGAATGATCCTCGAGAGGATTGGTGGCCTGATGGGCTTTGCGAAGATCGGCATCGGCGAAGCTGTCGCTGTTTACGATCAAGATGCCGTTTTTCTTGAGATCCTTGATGTTCATCTTCAGCGCCGCGGGATTCATGGCGACAAGGACGTCCACCGCGTCGCCGGGGGTGTACACGTCGCTCGAGGAGAACTGCACCTGGAATCCGCTGACGCCGGGGAGCGTGCCGGCAGGGGCGCGGATTTCGGCCGGATAATCGGGGAAAGTGGCTAGATCGTTTCCGTAAAGAGCTGCGGTATTGGTGAACTGGCTGCCGGAAATCTGCATGCCGTCGCCCGAGTCGCCGCAGAAGCGGACAACCGCACGGTCGATGACTTGGCGCTTGGGCTTAGTTTCGACAGCATCGGTAATCGTGGCCATTATTGCGTATGATCCTCAATGAGTTGGAAGCTGGCGTCCAGCCAAGCGAATTTCCTCCAAATCTGCTACGTGCGCTGTCGGAGGGGGTTCCGCGGAAGGGCGCCGCATTTCAAATATTATCACAAATTCGCTCTCCCGAATCAGCCGCTTGCGGCAAGTATGAGTCCAGTCGCGCGCTCAAACGGCGAGCTGCTGCTAGTTTTTCCGGCCTTGAACGAAGACCCGGGGACGGCCGTTAGGATCGGGCTCGACCTCGAGAGAAACCTCGAAAACCTGTTGGAGCAAGTCGCGTTGGTAGACCGCCGCGGGCGGGCCGACGCGCAGGCATTTGCCGCGATGCAGCAATACGATCTGATCCGCGAATTCCGCAGCGAGATCGAGATCGTGAGTGACTTCGATGACGGTATAACGATGCTCGTCAGCCAGATGCCGAAGGCGGCACAACAGGTCGATTTGCGCGCGAATGTCAAGATGGAGCGTGGGTTCATCGAGCAGCAAAACGAGCGGCTGTTGCGCGAGCGCGCGAGCAAGGACAACGCGCTGCTTTTCGCCGCCGGAGATTTCATGCATCCAGCGATCGCGTAGATGTTCGGCACCGACTTGCGCCAACGCCTTTTCGGCGATGGCAAAGTCTTCGTCTTTCTCAAACCAGAGCGAGCGCCCGTGCGGATGTCGCCCCTGAAGGACGTAATCGCCGGCAAGGATGGGGAAAATGAGAGGGCTTTCCTGCTGCACGAGCGCGATGCGCTGGGCGCGAGTGCGCACGTCCAAATGACAGGTCTCGAAGCCATCGAGCTCAACGCGGCCTGAAAGGGGAGCGATGGCGCCTGAAATCAACCGAAGCAGGGTCGATTTGCCACTGGCGTTGGGGCCGAGAATGGCGACGAATTCACGCTCGCGCGCCTGGAATGTGGTGGCTTCCAAGGTGAAAAGTGGCGCCTTCTGTTTGCGCGCATGGTAGGCATAGCTGGCTTGCTCGACATTGATACGAAGGTGCGAGGAGTGATGCTGTGCGCTCGCGTCGGCATGGGCGTCTGTGAGGCTCGCCGTTTCTGTCACGCCAATCTCCGGCGCAGAAGATAGATAAACACCGGGGCGCCGGCCATTGCAGTCATGGCGCCGACCGGTAACTCGGTGGGCGCAATTACGGTACGCGCCAGAGTGTCAGCCACTACGATCGCGATGGCCCCGCCCAAAGCCGAAGTGGGAATCAGCAATCGATAGTCCGAGCCAAAAAACATGCGCATAACGTGCGGAACGAGCAGGCCGACATACCCAATCGCGCCGCTCACCGACACCGCGAGTCCTGTCAACACGGAAGCCGAGATATAGACGACCAGCTTAACGCGAGTGACGTCCACACCCAAATGCATGGCTTCGCGTTCGCCGGAGAGCAAAACATTCAAGTCGGAGGCCGTCGTGAGAATGGCGCCCGCCGCAATGACGAAGCCTGCGATCAAGACCCATAGCAGCCCACGCGGCAGCGATGCGGAAAGATCGCCCATGAGCCAAAAGGCGATGCCCCGCAGATCACGGGTAGCGAGCGTGGTCATCAGAAACATGATCGTGGCCGAAAGAAAAGAAGCGGTGACAATGCCCGCGAGCAGAAGCGTGCCGCTGTCGAGTTGGCCCTGGCGCCGCCCGAGGAAATATACGGCCGCAATGGTGGCCGCCGCGCCGAGGAATGCCGCGAGCGGCGTCATCAGCGGCAAAGCCGGCGCTGCCAGAAGTGCCAGAATTGCGCCCAGGGCCGCGCCACTGGAGACGCCGAGCACGTAAGGGTCGGCGAGCGGATTCCGGAGCAAAGCTTGAAACCCGGCGCCGGCGACCGAGAGCGCGGCCCCGACCACGATGCCGAGCAGAATTCGCGGCAGGCGTATATCCACCATAATCAGGCGGAAATCGGTGGAGACTTTGTCGGTCTGGCCGGTAATCAGCCACCAGAGGTTTTGTCCCAAATCGCCAAAAGAAAAGGGTACTGCGCCCAAGCGCAAGGCCAGCAGAACCATGGCCAACAGCAGTAGTGCGAGAATCGCGCAACTCCAGAGAACGTGGCGCACGGTCATGGGCTTCATAGCGGTTCGCCCATCTGCATGAATGGGAGGGCAGGCTCGCCTGTCGAGAGGGCAGCGAGTCCGCAGAAGCTCGGGTACAACCAGCGAATTCGCGGCATGGCCATCGCAAATTTGGAGGGGTAGAGGGCGCGCGCGAGTTGCTCGATTCCGTCGATCAGGCGTGGCGAAGGATGGCTAATGGATTCCGACAAGATGATGAAGCGGCGATTGCGGACCGCTTCGAGCTCGCGCCATGCCGGCCGTTTCTGCAACTCGTCCAACTCCCGCTTGACCTGCTGAGCGTTGTCGTTAGAAATAATTAGATACTCAGGTTGCCTGCGCACAACTTCTTCGAGATCAATCGTCGGCCAGGCCTGCGGTGAATCGATAACCGACCGTGCACCGGAGCGGTGCAATGCATCATTCAGGAAGGAGGTGCCGCCAGCGGAAATCAGGGGATCGAGCCAGACGATCATCAGCACGGTTTTGGGCGGCAAACCGGCCAGGCGCCGATCGAGTTCATCGAGCCTGCCGCGGAGCTTTGCAACAAGCGCGCGGCCCGCATCCTGTGCACCGAGCAGGTCCGCAAGGCGCTCGGTCGAGGCCAGCACCTCATCGACGCTGTGCGGGTCAGTCGCGTACACTGGGATACCGAGCTGTTCGAGCGAGTGCACAGAATCCAGGCGATTGATCTCACGCGAGGCGACGACGATATCGGGATGCAGCGCGGCGACAGCTTCGATACTGGGATTTACCGGCCCCCCAACGTGCGACCTTTTTTGGGCTTCGGCCGGGTAATCGCAAAAGTCCGTGTCACCGACGACGCGGTCGCCCAACCCGAGCGCAAACAAAGTTTCCGTAACGCTGGGCGCGAGAGAAACGATGCGGCGAATCGTTTGCGGAATGCGGATTACGCGTCCTGTTTCGTCGGTTACGTCGATCCGTGACTTCGTATTGTCTCGTGTCATCGATTGTGCTGCTGCGGCGCCACAGAATACGAGCGGCGCTATAATCAATGCGGTGATGCCCACCCCAACAACAAACCAATCCCTTACTGCGACTGGGCTAAACCATCGAATCAAAAACGCGCGGGTGTGCGCAAGATAGATTGTTGTAACAGTGTGTGTAAGAGAGACGGTGCCTGCAGCCGGTTCGCGATTGCCGAGCATCATCTTCAGGCGCTGAAGACCGAATGTGCGGCGGAAATCCTGGTGGCGAACCGCGCGAATTCCATGTTGTCAGCGTATGCGGCGGTGCAGGCAGTGTCAACTTTGGCTCTATGCTAATTGCGTTAAGTCTGTGGTAGCCTGAGTGGCGCAATTTCGGCAGAGAAATGGTCGCGTAAGCAGTCAGGGAAGCCCTCTAAGTGGATTGGGGGCTCACGAGCAAGGAGGAGGATGTATGCCGAATCGCAGGGATTTCATTAGGGGGGTGGCGGGAGCAGCTGCAGGGTTGTGGGCCACCCAGGGCCGGTTCATTGCAGATGCCGCCGCACAAGGGCGGGGACAGGGACGCGGTCAAGGCCAAGCCGAGGCGTCAGATGCTCCGGTTACCCGACGCGAGGTGCGGGTTGGCGGAAAACGAGTGAAGGTGGTTGACGTTCACGCGCATGCCACCGTCCCGGGCGTCGGGGATGTAGTCAAAGGGACGCCGCTTGAGAGGTATGGGCAGGGGGGGCGTCCGCTCGGCCCGGAACGGCTTCGCGAGCTCGACAAGCGTGGAATCGACATTCAGGTACTGGATATCAATACATTCTGGTGGTATGGCGCGGGAGATCGTGACCTGGCCGCCAAGATCGTTGACATCCACGATAAGGGACTCGCGGAGTGGGTCAACGCGCACCACGACCGCTTTGTGGCGCTAACCTCGCCGACTCTGCAATTTCCCGAGCTTGCCGCCCAGCAACTTGAGCACGCGGTGAAAGAATTGGGATTTGTGGGTGCCGCGGTGGCCGGCCATGTCGAGGGGCAGCCCCTTTCGGATGCAAAGTTCGATCCCTTCTGGGCCAAAGCGCAGGAGCTGGATGTTATGGTCTTCATGCACCCGAATAATGCGGAGAACGTCGCGAAGGACAGCCTAAAGGGCCGTGGCGATCTCGGGAACATCATTGGAAATCCGCTGGAGACAACGCTCTTTCTCTCGCACATGATTTATGATGGCGCGCTAGACCGCTTCCCAAACCTGAAAATTTGCGCAGCGCATGCAGGCGGCTACATGCCCTCTTATCTGGGCCGTACAGAAGTCGCGTGCGACGTCCGCCAAAACGCCGGCTGTCTCAACAAGAAGAAACCCAGTGAGTATCTCAAGACGCAGATTTATGTGGATTCAATGGTCTTCTCGCCTGAGGGCATTCGGCATTTAGTGGCGGAAGTTGGGCCGACCCAGGTAGTGTACGGCACGGATATTCCGCTGGTTTGGCCGGATACGATCGACGCCATTCTCGGGGCACAGATCAGCGACGCGGATAAAGAAGCGGTCCTCGGCGGCAATCTCACGAAATTGCTTCGCCTAAAGACGTAAGTAAAATCTAACCTCGCATCGAACCTCGCCGCAGCCATGCGTTCGCTTCCTATAACGCCATCGGCAACCAGGCGGTGATTAGCTGCGCCAGCGCAGTGTAACGGGACCCTCGATGGGGTGTTGCATCGGCGTGCCGGTCTGCTGGGAAGCCAGATAGGCCGCCTTAAGTTGGAAATACCAGCGGGCCTGCCGGTCGGCATCGTCGATCAGCATCATTCTGGGTTGAATCTCCAATCCGGGCTTCTGCAACTCGATCACTCGCTGGTCCTGTCTGATGAAGCGCTTGCCGAAAAAATGAAGCAGCGGCGAGACCAGCGGAAACCACGAAAACAGATTCCAGGCGGCACAGAAATCCAGCTGGCACAGATCGCGCCGGATCGGTGTGACCGTGGTGCGGTTCGAAAACCAGTATTTTCCGCAGCGAATCTCCTCGGTGCGCATGTTCGGTAAGACAAAATCGATTTGCGTCGTTACCTCGGCACCATAGACTTTGAGCAGCTTGTAGGGCGCGCTATTGGCAGACGGCCTGTGCGAACTCATTCGAAAACCCTGTGGAATCGGCTCAAACTTTTTCTGCTTTTCACGAATGCTGCGGCGGCTGCGCCACCACCACGAGCGATGCACAAACGGGCCGTGAGCCGGGTCCATGAGCCCAATGATGGCAGTATCCATACTGCAACCCAAAGTGGCGGAAAGGTGCGCGATCCGATAGTTGCGGCTGTACTTCGGCAATTCTGGTACAGGAGGCGGCAATGGTGCAGGGTGGCGGCCTTCGGCGTTACCAAAGTAAACCCAGACGTATCCGTCGCGTTCCTCGCAGAGAAAACTTCCCGCGTACACGCGTTCGCACTGGAGCTTGGAATCGGCGGTAATGGAAGGAATCTCGCGGCACTGGCCTGTGTGTGCGTCGAAGCGCCATCCGTGGTATGCGCATTCTACAGTTTGGCCATCGTATTGTCCCAGAGAGAGCGGGAAAGCTCGGTGCGGACAGATATCACGAAGCGCAAACGCTTTGCCGTACGACCCGCGTCCGAGCACCAGGGGGACTTCAAGGCGAGTCGCGGTGACCAGGGCGCGGCCGTGAATGGCGTTGCTTCGCAGGACCGGATACCAGAAGCCCCACAGAAATTCCTCGCTCGCCTGGGATGGGGCCGGAACCGGCAGTTGTACAGTTTGCTCCATGCAAGGTAAATCCGATGATAACCGCCGCCATCATATACGGTCCACCCGGCGCGTCCCAACGGCGAAATAACACGTTCGCCTTTAGTCCCCAGGTTTCCTACGCCGCGAGGTTACGGTATTCTGTCCGGCCATGCATGATCTCAACTATTTTCGAGAACACCTGCCGGAATTCGAAAAGATGGCGGCGAATCGCGGCGTGCAGATCGATTTCGATGGTTTCCGCGCCCTCGACCGCGAGCGGCGCGAGCGCATCACCGCGATCGAACGCCGCAAGTCCGAGCGCAATAAAGCCAGCGAGGAGATCGCCCGCCGCAAGCGCGCGGGCGAAAACGCGGATGATTTGCTGGCCGAAATGAAGCGAGCATCAGAGGAGATCAAGCGCGGGGATGAAGAGATCGCTCGTTTTGACAGCCAACTGCAGGATTTCATGCTATCGGTGCCCAACCTGCCGCATTCGTCCGTGCCGATTGGCCATGATGCCAAATCTAACCTCGAAATCCGCCGCTGGGGCACGCCGCCAAAATTCGATTTCCCTCCTCGGCCACATTGGGAAGTTGGCGAACGCGCCAGCATTCTCGATTTGGGACGGGCGGCGAAGATTGCTGGCGCGCGGTTTGCGCTGTATCGCGGCCTGGGAGCCCGGCTCGAGCGGGCACTCGCAAATTTCTTTTTGGATCAGCACGCGCACAATGCATATACGGAATACCTGCCGCCATTTCTCGTGAATACGGCTTCGCTGACCGGCGTAGGCCAACTGCCTAAATTCGCTGCCGACATGTTTCACCTGGAAGGAACCGACTTGTGGCTGACACCGACGGCCGAAGTCGAGCTGACCAGCCTCTATCGAGACGAGACTCTCGACTCCGAGCACCTCCCGATCAAAGCTTGCGCGTGGACCGCGTGCTTTCGTTCCGAGGCGGGAGCCGCCGGAAAGGATACTCGCGGTATTCTGCGTCAGCATCAGTTTCAAAAAGTAGAGATGTTCAAGTTCGCCCGGCCCGAGCAAAGCTATGGCGAATTGGAATCTCTAGTGAGCGATGCTGAATCGCTGTTGCAAAAGCTCGGACTGCACTACCGGGTGATGCTGCTCTGCACCGGCGACATGGGTTTTGCTTCCAGCAAGACTTACGATATCGAAGTGTGGCTGCCATCGGCGAACGAGTTTCGCGAAATCTCTTCCTGTTCCAATTGCGAGGCCTTTCAGGCGCGGCGAAGCGGCATTCGTTTTAAGCCTAAGGGGGGCAAGAGCGATTTTGTACACACTTTGAATGGCTCGGGGCTGGCAGTAGGGCGCACTTGGCTGGCCTTGGTTGAAAATTACCAGCAAGCGGATGGATCGATCCTGATCCCTGAGATCCTGCGGCCTTACATGGGCGGCGTCCAGCGGATCGTGCCTGACGGCGCCCTGGAATCGGCGTAAATGCCGTAAGAGCAATAACTTCTGAATTCTAGCAACAAAATAGCGTGCCCTAAGTTAAACCAATCAATTCGACAGAACCTACCGGATTTAATTGACAATCCGTTTTCTGAATCAATACACTGCGCGCTTGTTTAACCCGAACTCCATTCGGTTCAGAGGCATCGCGAGGATCCACTGGACTCACTAAGTCGCATCGTTCGGGTGGTCCTCTGGGGCGTCGTCACCGGGGGACTGCTTGGTTTCATCCGGCAATGGGGCGAATCCAGCGGAGCTCAGGTGGGTTCCGCTCAGCCGGCGGGCCTTTCACCGGCCATACGTCTGTATCGCGATCCTATCTGCGGCACGTATGTGTCGCCGGAGATTTCAGTCAAGTCGGAGAAATCGGGCCAGATTATCCACTTCTGCTCTGTCGAATGCCGTGAACGTCACTTACTACTGAGCACGCGTTCAGCCAGAGCGTAGAAAGCGCATGCGCCACAACGGCAAAGAAGGAGATACTGGATGGGAACGGTCGCCAAAGTTATCCCGCAACCGGTAATTCCGAAAGTCGCTCCTCGCGAAGACCTAAACCCTTACCGCATCGCGCAGATGCAATTCGATATGGCGGCGGAGTTCCTGAAGCTCGATGCAGGCCTGCGGCAAATGCTGCGCACACCGAAGCGGGTAATGGAAGTTTCCATTCCCATAAAGCTTGATAACGGCCAAGTCAAGGTTTTTTCCGGCTTTCGTGTTCAGCACAACACGGCCCGTGGGCCGGCCAAGGGCGGCGTCCGCTATCACCCCAATCTTACGCTGGATGAAGTTAAGGCGCTCGCGTCATGGATGACCTGGAAAACGGCCACAGTAAATATCCCGTATGGCGGCGCAAAAGGTGGGGTCATCTGCGACGTGAAACGGATGTCGCGGGGCGAAGTCGAACGGTTGACGCGGCGCTTCACGTATGAAATCTCGCCTATTCTGGGTCCCGAACGCGACATTCCGGCTCCGGACGTGGCCACCGATAGCCAGACGATGGCGTGGATCATGGACACGTACTCCACGTTAGCCGGGGAGGCCGCTCTGGGTTCGGTGACGGGCAAGCCGACCTCCCTCGGGGGATCCGAGGGGCGCGCCGATGCAACGGGCCGGGGCCTGGTTTTTGCGCTCGAGGAGGCGTGCAAGATCAAAAAATTGTCACTGCGCGGCGCCAGCGTGGCGGTGCAAGGGTTCGGGAACGTAGGATCGGCGGTGGCGCGCATCCTATTCGAGAAAAAAGCCAAAATCGTGGCGCTGAGCGATTCCCGGGGCGCCGTTTTCAACCCGCGCGGAATCGACCCGATGAAAGCGTATCGTTATAAGGAGCGTGCCGGGACGGTGGTCGGCATGCCTGGAGCATCGCGAATTTCGAACGAGGACCTGCTAGCGCTCAAGTGCGACATTCTCATTCCTGCGGCGCTGGAAAATGCCATAACCCTCCACAATGCCGACCAGATCAAAGCCAAAATTTTGGCGGAGGGAGCCAATGGCCCCACCACGCCTCATGCGGACGAGGTTCTAAACCGCAAAGGCATTTTCATAATCCCCGACATCCTGGCCAATGCGGGTGGAGTGGCGGTGAGTTACTTCGAATGGGCCCAAAATCTGCAAGGCGCTCACTGGCAGGATGCCGAAGTGAACCAAAGACTCGACTTCGTTATGCGCCGCGCCTTCGAAGACGTCTACACTGCCATGCGCAAACACCGCACCCACTCTCGCGCCGGAGCTTACGTCCTTGCAGTCAGCCGCGTGAGCGAAGCGATGTTGACGCGCGGGCTTTTTCCGTGATTTTTTCCTTTTTGGCGGCTCCTTCTCTTCACATCGCGCATCTTAGTAAGCGTGCGCGTTGTGTTTCATTCTGAAAATTGTTTCGATCTCCACGAAAAAACCTTGCGCACTCACGTTGAGGCGCGTAAATTGCTGTCCCTGTCTGCTCTGCTGAGTGACAGCGCTGACGGGCAGCGATTTGTGCCTGACGCGGAGGGCACGGCGAGTTGAATAATCATCACCACACCTCTTTTCCTATCGTCTTGAGCATTGCGGGATTTGATCCTTCCTGTGGCGCGGGAACGGCGGCTGACCTCAAAACGTTTTCAGCAAACAACTGTTACGGTGTAGCTGCAATCACGGCATTGACCGTGCAGTCGACCCAGGGCGTCAAAGACGTGCATGTCACGCCCTCACCCGTACTGCGCGCCCAACTGGATACGCTCGCGGACGATTTGAATATCGCGGCCGTCAAGATCGGCATGTTAGGTAGTCGCGCAAATGCGGTGGCTGTGGCGGAATTCTTGGACAGGAGAAATTTTGCAAACGTGGTACTTGACCCGGTTGTGCAGCCCAGCGCAGGCGGTCCGGACTTACTGGACGCAGGCGGTGTGAAATACCTCGCCGACGAGTTGATGAAGCGCGCTGCAGTGCTGACCCCAAACATACCGGAAGCTGCATTGCTTACCGGAATTGAGGTTAAAGACGTGTCTGGCATGGAGGCAGCCGCGCGTAAACTGGTCGAACGCGGGGCACGCGCCGTCGTGATCAAGGGCGGCCACATGGATAAAGCCGTCGATCTGCTTTTCGATGGCTCCGAAGCGATGACGCTGGGCGGCGATCACGTTCGGACTGAGCATACCCACGGCTCGGGATGCACATTCGCTTCAGCAATCGCTGCGCAGCTTGCATTAGGGCGCGGCCTGCGTGAGGCCGTAATGCTCGCGAAAGCTTATGTCTTGAAAGCCATTGAGGCCGGCTTCCCCATCGGGAAAGGCCCGGGGCCGCTGGATCACTTCTATCGCGCCCACCACGAACCCCCTCCGCGCGGCGTCCACGAAGTACCACAGCACGGGATGCATCCGGCAGCCGAGCCTGCAACGCGCTGATTCCGCTCTCGCCCTGCTTTACTAAAATCCGAGTGGCAATGTGGACCTATGCATTACGCCGGTAGGTGACTCTGCCGGCGACGACGGTTGCCATGGGTGCGCCGCGGAATTTGCGGCTGTCGAAAGGCGAATTGCGCGACTTGCTTTCCGATTCGGCGACCCGAAAGGTCCAATCGTGGTCGGTTGAGAAAATGGTAATGTCGGCCGGCTCGCCGGTCGCAATAGTCCGCTTTCGGCCCAAAACGCTGGCGGGGCCTTTGGTAAACAACTCGACCATTCGAACGAGCGAGAGCTTGCCCGCATGGACGAGTTCCAGAGTAAGAGCAAGAGCCGTTTCGAACCCGGTGATACCAAATGGGGCGCGATCAAACTCGACCTCTTTGAGGGCGGCTTCGTGCGGCGCGTGGTCAGTGGCGATTGCGTCCACTGTTCCGTCGGCCAAACCTTCGATGAGTGCGCCGCGATCCTCGGCCGAGGCCAGCGGTGGGTTCATCTTGAAACGCGAGTCATAGACGACGTCTTCATCGCAAAGTGCGAAATGGTGTGGCGTGACTTCGCAGCTCACGCGGAGACCGCGCTTTTTTGCCGCGCGCACTAACTCAAGGGAGGCGCGGGTGGACATGTGGGCAACATGGAAGCGGCAGCCGGTCAGCTCGCTGACTTGAATATCCCGCCCTACGGCGATCGCCTCCGTGGCTGCGGGCATGCCGCGAAGACCCAGGCGCACCGATTGGCGCCCCTCACGCATGACCGCGCCGGCGAACAATGACGGATCCTCGCAATGATCGATGACCGGCAGATCGAGCGCACCGCAATAATCCATGATTTGGCGCAAGAGCTTGGCCGTGGCGATAGGCCGACCATCGTCGCTGACGGCGACAATTCCGGCTTTTTGCATGGCGCCGATCTCGGCCAAGCCTTCGCCACGGCTGCCCAAAGAAGCGGCGCCTATAGGCCAGACGCGGGTACTGGCAACAGCGGCGGCTCGTTCCATGATGGCCCGAGTTACCGACGCGTTGTCGTTCACCGGGCGCGTGTTGGGCATGGGACAAACCGCGGTGAAGCCGCCCCGTGCCGCCGCTCGCGTACCTGTTTCGATCGTTTCGGAGCTTTCCCCGCCGGGCTCTCGCAGGTGACAGTGCAAATCGATAAAACCAGGCGTGACGATGAGTCCGCTCGCGTCGAGCACATCGACGCCTTTTGCCGGAGGAGACCCTGCGCCATTCGCCGGTGCTACGCGGGCGATCCGATCGCCTTCGATCCAAATATCGCCCTTGGCATCTGTTCCGCTCGCAGGATCGACGACCCGGCCATTCTTAATGAGCAGCATGCGCCGATCCTTTGCCCTGATCCGCTTCCGAGCCGGTAGCGAGCATTACGAATAGAACGGCCATGCGTATCGCGAGACCGTTCGTGACCTGCTCGAGAACGCACGACTGCGGCCCGTCCGCAACGGCAGGGTCAATCTCCAGGCCACGAATCATCGGGCCGGGATGCAGGACGAGCGTCTCAGGGCCGGCGATCTTCAGGCGTCCAGGCGTAAGTTGATAAAGCAAGATGTACTCGTCCAGCGGGAGGGCAGGTTCGTGCAGCCGTTCTTGTTGCACACGCAGAACGATCACGACGTCGGCTCCTTCGAGGGCTTCTTCGATTCTTGATGTACGACGCACCTGCTTACCCAGACATTCGAATTCGCGGGGCAGCCACATGGGCGGGCCGCAAAGAGTGAAACGGCCGCCAAATTTGCCGAGCAGGTGGAGATTCGAACGAGCGACGCGGCTGTGCAGGATGTCGCCGATAATCGTGACGTTCAGATTGTCGATCCTGCCCCGGCGATCGCGAATCGTAAGGGCGTCGAGCAGCGCCTGAGTGGGGTGCTCGTGAGTGCCGTCGCCGGCATTCACGACAGGTATATCCAGATGGCGGGCGACGAAATCGGCGGCGCCGGACGAACTGTGGCGCATGACAATGCAGTCCGGCTTCATAGCGTCGAGCGTACGTACGGTATCCAGCAGGGATTCGCCCTTCTTGAGACTAGAAGATTCGGCCTGCAGGTTCATTGTGTCTGCGCCGAGCCGCGAAGCGGCGGTACCGAAACTAATGCGGGTGCGGGTGGAGGCCTCAAAAAAAGCGAGCGCGACGGTTTTTCCGCGCAGGGTAGCCAGTTTCTTCAACGGATGGCGCTGAAATTCCTGGAAAGGCTTGGCCTCGTCGAGGAGAAAAGCAATTTGTTCCGCGGTCAGCTCCTCAATAGTCAGCAGGTCGCGCAAGCGTTCTGCCACTTCAGCTCCTCAGTGATATTTGCGTCATGTCCAATATGTCCAATATGCTCGACGTCCTCTCGGTGGCTAGGGCACGCGCTCCACGAGCATGACCCGCTCTTCCTGGTCGGTTTCGTGCAGCCGGACTTCGACAATTTCGTTGTCGCTGGTTTGGATCGACCTGCCGACGAAACTAGCTTCAATTGGGAGTTCGCGATGACCGCGGTCGATGAGGACGATCATCCGCACGCGGCTGGGGCGGCCCAGATCGAAAAGGCCATTCATGGCGGCGCGCGCAGTTCTTCCGGTATAGAGCACGTCATCCACCAACAGGACGTCTTTATCATCCACGGGAAAGGAAATGTCGCTTGAGTGCAACACAGGATGCGAAGCGATCTTGGAGAGATCATCGCGGTACAGCGTGATGTCCAGTGTACCGACGGGAATGTCTACGTGCTCGATGCGGTGCATTGCCCGCGCGATCCGCTGCGCCAGAGGCACGCCACGGCGGCGAATTCCGATGAGGGCCAGATTCGCGGTGCCGCCGCTCTTTTCCACGATTTCATGGGCCAGACGCTGCAGGGTGCGTTCAATCTCCGTGGCGGACATCAATTGGGTTTTCTCGACGACGCGCATCCCGCGAACATCCTAGCATACGAGCCAAAGACCACGGCAGCGGTCCGGCTGCGGAAAAACTGTGCGAATCGCGTGGTAGACTAACGCGCAGTGAACCCTCCACAGGCAGTGAACCTTTCGGTTGACATTGGCTCCGTCCATCTCGCCAACCCCATCATCGCCGCCAGCGGCACCTTCGGATATGGGATCGAATTTGCTGAATTGACGGACATAAATCGGCTGGGAGCCATTGTTGTGAAAGGATTGTCGCTCGAACCAATGAATGGCGCGCCTGCACCGAGGCTGGCACCCACCCCTGCGGGCATGATCAACGCGGTCGGGCTGCAAAACGTTGGCGTTCAGCGGTTCATTTCGGAAAAGCTGCCCGCCCTGCGTGCATATCGCACCCAAGTTGTAGCCAACATCTTTGGCAAAAACGTCGATGACTACGCGGAGGTCATCCGCCACCTGGAGGGCGCTGAGGGACTGGCCGCCTACGAGTTAAACGTCTCGTGTCCGAATGTCGCTTGCGGAGGGATTCAGTTCGGCAGCAACCCTCAGATGGCGGCGCAGGTCGTTGCGGCGGCACGGAGAGTGAGTCGACGGCCGCTGTGGGTAAAGCTCTCGCCGAATGTGGCGGATATCGGCGCCATCGCCCGCGCCGCCGAAGAAGCTGGCGGCGATGCCCTGACTGTGGCGAACACGTATCCAGCGATGAGCATCGATTTCAGGACGCGCAGATCGCGCATCGGCAATGCGACGGGAGGGCTTTCAGGCCGCGCGATAAAGCCGATCACTTTGCGACTTGTTTGGGAGGCTTCGCGAGCCGTACGGATACCCGTAATCGGGCTTGGCGGAATAGAGACTGCGGAGGACGTTCTCGAATACGTTGTGGTGGGCGCTTCTGCTGTCCAGGTGGGTACAGCGACTTTTGCCGACCCGAATGCCTGTGTGCGCATCGTTAGCGAACTTAGCGAGCTCTGTGCATCGGAAAAGATCTATACTATCAGTGACTTACGTAGTACATTCCAACCAGAAAAGCATTGAGCGGATCCCTGCCGCTAGAGTAGAATTTGGTCTTCTGCGGCCGTTCACTCTCATGCCCAAACGTCTACCCATCTCGTCGGCCGTTCTAGCTTGGCCACTCTGGGTATTCCTGATCGCCCCGGGTGTTCAAGCGCCTCTAGCCGCCCACCCATCCACGCCGCCGAAAGCTATTAAGGTTTGGTCCGGACTGGCTAGCTGGTACGGGAAAGAGTTCGATGGCAAGAAAACCGCCAGCGGCGAAATCTACGACATGTTTGCCGCTACGGCGGCCCACCCATGGCTTCCGTTTGGCTCGTTGCTGCGACTGACGAACTTGAAGACCGGGCATAGCCAACTCGTACGGATCAATGACCGGGGCCCGTTTTCGCGTGACCGCGAGCTGGACGTTTCTTACCTAGCCGCAACGCGGCTAGGATTGATCGGCAGCGGCGTCGGGCGCGTGCGCATCGAACTGCTTGAGGAGCCGCCACTCCCATAAGTTCCCCAGCCAGCCACAAAATAATCCTGGCGCTCGACTTCGGCCGCCTGAACGAGGCGCTCGATATGGCACGCAACCTGGCCGGCCTCGTTGGGATGTTCAAGATCAACATTCAGCTGTTCACAGCCGCCGGCCCTGATGCCGTGCGGAAGGTCGGGGCTCTTGGTTCCGGCATCTTCCTGGATCTGAAATACCACGATATACCGAATACTGTCGTCGGAGCGATTTCTGCCGCGGCGGAATTCAGAGAAGTTCGATTGCTGGACGTGCATACGACTGGCAGCGAATCGATGATGCGGGCCGCTGCGCAGGTGCTTGCAGGCAAGGGCGCGAACCGGGCCAAGCTGCTTGGGATCACCGTACTGACGAGTTTGAGTCCGCAAGACCTGCGCCGTATTGGACTGGCTGGCACTCCGGCGGCGCGGGCGCTTCGTCTTGCGCAACTGGCGAAGCGATCTGGACTGGACGGCGTGGTGGCTTCGCCGAAAGAAGTACGCCAGATTCGTCGAGCCTGCGGGCGAGATTTCCTCATCGTGGTGCCTGGCATCCGTCCGTCGGAGCGCAGCCCGCAGCGTAAGGATGATCAGACACGAGTCGGCACACCAAGCCAGGCCATTCGCGCTGGCGCCGATTATCTTGTTGTTGGGCGGCCCATTACCGCCGCCTCTGATCCGCGCCAAGCGGCACGAGCAATCGCTGAAGAAATCGCCGAAGTGATCCATCCAGCTTGAGCTGGGCTTGTTTGATCCTGCCGGGACTCTTCTGTAGCATCATTCCTCAGAGTAGCTTTGGTCACTCCATGCGAAACATCGTCGTCGGCACCGCCGGTCATATCGATCACGGCAAATCGGCACTGGTAGAGGCGCTCACGGGCACCCACCCCGATCGCCTGGAGGAGGAGAAGCGGCGTGGCATTACGCTGGATATCGGCTTCGCTTTCCTCCAATTAAGCGACTTGAATATCGGGTTTGTCGACGTCCCCGGTCACGAGCGATTTGTGCGCAACATGCTTGCCGGTGCCAGCGGCTTCGATCTCGTTTTGCTGGTGATTGCGTCCGACGAATCCATAAAGCCCCAGACACGGGAACACTTCGAAATTTGCAAGCTGCTGTCTATCCCGCGGGGGCTGGTGGTGCTCACGAAATCGGATCTGGTGGACCCCGATGTGCTGGAGTTGGTCCGGCTGGAAACCGAAGAGTTCGTTCGCGGCTCGTTCCTCGAGGGGTCTCCTATCGTTGCGGTCAGCGCAAAAACGGGCGCGGGACTGGATGAACTTCGCCGGGAGCTCGCGCGTGTGGCGGCGGAAACGCCCTGCCGGGATGATTCGAGCTACTTCCGCTTGCCGATTGACCGTGCTTTTGCAATGAAAGGCTTCGGTACCATCGTCACGGGGACGCTGATCGCGGGCGAAGTAAAGCCGGAAGATGAAGTTGAGCTATTCCCGTCGGGTAGGCGGCTGCGAGTGCGCGGCGTGCAGTCCGGCGGAAAAGCCGTTGCGACTGCCACCGCCGGACAACGCACAGCTGTAAACCTGGCCGGTATCGAACATCAGGACGTTCAAAGAGGGATGGTGCTTGCCGCGCCGGGACGGTTTGCAGCGGCGTCGCGCGTGGACGCGCGGATTATCCTGCTGGATTCGACGAAAAAACTGAAACACCGCGCGCGAGTGCATTTCCATCATGGCTCCGCGGAAACGATCGCCGAAGTTCATCTAATTGGCGCAAAAGAATTGATGCCAGGCGCAAGCGGCCTGGCCCAACTGCGTCTGGCCCAGGCAAAGCTCGCTTTGCCGGGTGACCGCTTTATCCTGCGGCAGTTCTCGCCGGTCGTAACGATCGGCGGGGGGACGATTCTGCACCTGCCGCGATCCAGGCGCTTGCCCGAAATTGAAGCTGTGAGCTTCCTTGAGGAACAGGAACGCGGGCTCAATGGCGATCTCTCGGCGCGTGCCGCCGCATTAGCAGCTCTGGTTTCCTCGACTCCACAGGGAAACACCCTCGCGGATTTGGTGATGCGCACCGGCTGGACGGAACAAGAAATTCGGACGCTCGTGAGGAAGCTCACAGCCGAAGGAAAACTGCGAATCGCTGGCCAAGATCCGCTGAGCGTCGTTTCTCCGGCGGTCGTGGCGGCGTGCGCCGAGCGTATAGTGAACGGAATTGATCGCTTCCATGCTGCCAATCCCTTAGCCGAAGCAATATCGAAAGAGGATCTGCGTACGCGCTGCGCAGCATCGCTTAGCCCCGATATCTTTCGCGCCGCCGTAGAAGACGCGGTGTCTGCGGGGAAGTTGGCACTTGCCGGCGACCTGCTCAAACGCGCCGGACGACAGATTCGGCTGCAACCCGAGGAGGCCCGCGCAAAAGAGCAGATCGAACGAGAATTCGCGCGCGGTGGACTCGCCGCACCCGATATCGATGCGGTCATTGCCGCGCTGCACATCGATCGGGTTCAGGCCCAGAAGATTTTCCAGCTTTTGGTCCGCGAACGCGTGCTCTTGAAGATTAGCACGGATGTGGTGCTCCATCGCGATGCCGTGGAACGCGCGAGGGCGCTGATAGCGGATTATAAGCGGACCCGCGGTGAACGGCTTGCCGTCGGGGACTTCAAGGATCTGGCGGGCGTAACCCGGAAGTACGCCATTCCGCTGCTGGAATATTTCGATCGCAACGGGGTTACCCGCCGTGTCGGGGATTACCGTGTTATACTGTAGGCGCTGGGTCTTGAGTAGTGGTCTGCGTGCGGCACCATTGCCCACGGTTCGGCTCGCTTCGTGGCTCAGCCGAGTTAGTTTTGAAAGGCGAGGTTCATTATGGGTGAGTTTAGCCCGATCCACTGGCTGATCGTCTTGGCGATCATCGTAATTCTATTCGGCGGCAGACGCATTCCCGAAGTCATGCGCGGAATGGGCGAAGGCATCCGCAGCTTCAAGGAAGGCATGCGGGGAGATGCTGCAGGCCCTACGCCACAGAACCCGGCGCCACCGGCCAATACCGTGGTCTCCAGTTCTGCGGAAAAGAAATAGCCTCTCTCCAACGGCAATCATCCTTGCCGGCTGGCAGGTTAGCCGGCAGCCTGCGGCTTTACTGGCGCGGCGCCGCAGGCTTCCAGCCGAGATCGGTTAGCAGACGATAGACACGCGCGAGCGGTAATCCCACGACATTGAAATAGCAGCCATCGATCCTCTCGATATACCGTCCGCCGATCCCCTGAATGCCGTAAGATCCTGCTTTATCTAGCGGTTCTCCCGTAGCAACGTACTCGGCGATTTCCGCGACCGTTAGCCGCGCAAACCGAACCCGCGTAGTTTCAGTCACGACCCGCTCAAGACCATCGTGTGCCCGAATAGCGGCAACCGAAGTGGTCACGAGGTGAGTCCGTCCGCTCAGTTTGGCGAGCATCTTCCGCGCCCCTGCGGGAGATTGCGGTTTTTCGAGTATTTGGCCGTCCAGTTCGACCGTAGTGTCTGCACCGATGATTATGGCTTTAGGTGGGCTGTTCGCGAATCTTTGCACCGCGGCGCGGGCTTTGGCGAATGCCAGGCGACGCGTCATGGCGCGGGCACTCTCGCCAGGTTTACGGCGCTCACTCACATGCATCGACATAATTTCGAACCGCAGCCCGGCGTCGCGGAGAACTTGGGCGCGGCGGGGCGAAGCCGATGCCAGAATCAGTCTCATGTCAGGTGATGTGATCTAAAATGATGCGATCTAACAAAGAAAGACGCTACAGTGCCAGCGTTTCCTGATGTTCGCCGAAGACGCGGCGCATCGCGTCTGAAATTTCACCTACGGTGGCATACGCTTCGACTGCGGCGAGAATCGCGGGCATGAGATTCTCACCGGAGCGGGCGCACGACTCGACCCTGGCAATGGCCTTTGCGGCGCGGATGGCATCACGGCGGGCCCGCAGTGCGCGCACTCGTTCGATTTGCTCGTGTTCAATGGCCGGATCGATACGCAAAATAGGAATCGGCTGCTCGTGTTCGGCGCAATAGCGGTTGATCCCGACGATGATGCGCTCGTTGCGCTCGACACTTTTTTGGTATTCGTAAGCCGCTTTCTGAACCTCGCGCTGCACGTATCCGGTTTCGATGGCGCGCAGCATGCCGCCCATTGCGTCGATGCGGGCGACGCATTCCTGCGCGGCAGATTCGAGTTCGTTCGTGAGAGCTTCGATGGCATACGAGCCGCCGACCGGGTCGACGGTGTTGGCCACGCCGCTCTCTTGAGCCAGGATCTGCTGTGTGCGCAGCGCCAGGCGGGCGGCATCTTCAGTGGGCAGCGCCAACGCTTCGTCGAGTGCATTGGCGTGCAGGGATTGACATCCGCCCAGCACGGCCGCCAGAGCCTGAATCGCAACGCGGACGATGTTATTTTCAGGCTGCTGCGCGGTGAGAGAGGAACCGGCCGTCTGCGCATGAAAGCGCAGCATCATCGAACGGGGAGCTCGCGCGCCGAAGCGCTCGCGCATAATCTTAGCCCATAGCCGCCGCGCGGCGCGGTATTTGGCAATCTCTTCGAGCAGATCACTGTGCGCGTTAAAGAAAAACGAAAGCCGCGGCGCGAAATCATCTACCCGCAACCCCGCCGCTATGGCGGCCTCGACGTAAGCGATTGCATCGGCCAGCGTAAAGCCGATCTCCTGCGCCGCGGTTGAACCCGCTTCGCGGATGTGATAACCCGAGATGGAAATCGTGACCCAGCTTGGGAGTTCGTCTTTGCACCAGGCAAAAACGTCCGTGATGATGCGCATCGCGGGCCGCGGTGGATAGATGTAGGTTCCGCGGGCGATGTATTCCTTGAGAATGTCGTTTTGGATTGTTCCTGAGAGTTTCTTGAGGTCGGCCCGCTGCTGACGAGCGACCGCCACATACAGCGCCAAAAGAATGGCCGCCGTGGAGTTGATGGTCATCGAAGTGGAAACTTGCGCCAGAGGAATGCCTTCGAAGAGCGCCTGCATGTCTTCAATTGAGCAAATGGCCACCCCGACCTTGCCTACTTCGCCGTGCGCCCGCGGGTGATCGGAATCGAAACCCATCTGTGTGGGGAGATCAAACGCCACCGAAAGCCCGGTCTGCCCTTGGGCCAGCAGATAGCGGTAGCGGCCATTCGACTGGCGCGCTGTACCAAAACCAGCATATTGGCGCATCGTCCAGACTTTGCCCCGGTACATGGTGGGATAAATCCCCCTGGTGTAGGGGAACTCACCCGGGGCTCCGAGCGACCTTTCGGGATCGAAATCTGTCAGATCTTCCTGTGTGTATATGACTTTAAGCGGGGTATCGGAAATGGTTTTTCCGCTGGATGCGGGCAAAGCTGCCTGCGATCGCTCGGAAGAATCGGCGCCGCTCGCGCGCTTTGTTGCGGGAAGCGCGGTTTGGTCTGGCTTTGGCATCAGATTGGAAGGGAGGAATCGTCAGCGCACGCGGCGCGCGGCGCTAAAAGACATCAACCCGAAGACGACCATCGCCAGCGCGACGCCGACGCTCGTCCTCCATTGCCAATTCGGCAAATGCTGACGCCAGCCACGCAGGGCTCCGTTGGTCCACATTAGAGCAAGAATGAAAAATACGGCGCCGATTGTTTCGTGAAAGACCTGTCGAGCGGCACGCCACAGCGCGCGAAAGAATCCGCGCGTTCTAGGGGCTATCTGAGCGCCGTTTGCCATAGGTTAAGTTTATCGCAAATTTTCACAGCCAAGCGGCGTTTAGATCACACGGTCCCATCACGGGCTTGTTTCGGCATGCCCGACAGCCTACAATTTTCGTAGTAACCCTGAGGGAGGACGCAATTGCAACTCGACGATCACCTGAAGCGCCTGCTTCGCGAGTTGGGTCATGCCATCAACGACACAGTTTCGGAATCCGACCGCATCACCGAAGCGATCTCGGGAGTGCGGGCCGCGGGTTATGATATTGTCCTGAAACTGGATGCCACTATAGGCTTGGCGCGGCGCGAGACCAGTTCCACCTCCATGACTTCGAATGACCGACGTTTCCTCGAGTCTCTGCACATTCAGGTGGATCAGGATGTGCTTGAGGAAGAAAAAGAAAAGCAAGTGTCGAAGCTCGAAATCACGGCGCAGGACTTGCGGTTCCTGAAATCGCTCAAGATCTCCTTTGACGAGCCAAAAGCGTAAGATATTCCCGGGCCCCCTAAAGTTGCTTCGAAACAGCAAGGATTGCCGATTCGGTGCTTCGCCCCCCTGCCGTTGCCGGCCGCTTTTATCCCGATGATCCTGAAAAGCTGAAACAGCAACTCTCATCATTTGTGACCCTCGCCGAGCAACTGCCGCGCGAAACCGTCGCGTGCATGGTTCCCCACGCGGGATATCGTTATTCGGGAGTCATCGCCGGGGCTGTATATGCCCGGCTGAATTTGCCGTCGCGCTTTCTGCTGATTGGGCCGAGACATTTCCCACGCGGAAAGCCGGAAGCCATTCTCTCCACCGGTGCTTGGCAGACGCCTCTTGGCCGTGCGCAAATTGATTCGGAACTGGCTGGCGAACTCCGCGCGGCGCATCCCGGCCTGTGCGAAGATGCTGTCGCGCACCAGACAGAACACGCGCTCGAAGTGCAGCTTCCATTCCTGCAGTTTTTGTCCGCAGATTTCCGCTTTGTTCCTATCGGTCTCGGACCAATAGATTATGCCGAACTGAAAGCGCTGGGGGAAGCGATCGCTGTTGTATTGGGGAGGCAAACAGAACCTGTGCTGATGATCGCCAGTTCGGACATGAACCATTATGAATCGGAGGAGGTCACCCGTCGCAAGGACATGCTGGCTCTGGAACGGGTGCTGCACCTCGATCCACAAGGGCTTTTCGATATCGTCCGGCGTGAGGACATCAGCATGTGCGGCGCTGGTCCTGTCGCGACCGTGCTCACAGCTGCCCGCCTTCTGCGTGCCACGCGAGCCACGCTCGTGCGATACGGAACATCGGCAGACGTGAATGGCGACACGAAGGAAGTCGTTGGCTATGCTGGCGTAATCGTCGAGTGAATCGCGGGTGAAATCTATCCGCTGCTGATCATCCGGAGCTATGGGTGGTTGGTCGCGGGTTGCGAAGCGGGTGCACCTGGCTCAGTCATTCGGATTCTTTCCGCTAAAGCTCGCGCCAACTGGCGCGCCACCTCCACCACGCGCGGTTCAGCGGCTATACGGTCGAGCACCGGCAGAAGACGTTCGGGTTCCGGCAAAGTGCGCTGGCTCAGGTCATCTTCAAATTGATGCAGTGCGTCATTGACTCCCAGGCGATCGTATTTCAAGCGCTGCTCCAGAATTGTCAGGTCGCGTTGCTGCTGAAACAGGCCCTCGAAAATAAGTGCCAATTGTGTTGCTGGGTGATTCAAGGTGTAGTTGTACTTTACCTCATGAACTTCCGAGCCCTTTTCGTACCGGAAGGTCTTTTGCCCGAGATCGGCGATCTTCCTGTGTACGTCTAGATCAACGCCGTTAAAATCATGCAGCTGGTCCCCCAATTCGAAAATTCGGGCGCGCACTGCTTCCCCAACTTGAAACGGCTCTGGATCGGGGGCCTCGCTTAACTGCCGAATGTCGTAAGTCGCCGAGCCGTCTTCGCCAACTCTAATCTCGATGAATTCGGGATTACTACCTTTGAATACACGCTGGTAAGTAATGGCAGCTCCGCCGGCAGCCCTCAAAAACTGCGGTGTTATCAGAACAGCGGCGATCATAAAGAGCGCGTGCCAACGGCAGAGCTTCGGAACTGACGATCGAGCGACGTTCATGACAATGAAGGAATTCGCGCACGCGATTCGCGGTTACTCCCGTGAATTGCCGGCTTTTTGTAGATACGTTGGCCCGCGAAACGCGCCTGGCCCTCGGACACGTGAATGTGGCAAAGAGCAACGGCAAGCGCGTCTGCTGCGTCGGCAGGTTCAGGTGTTTCCGTCATGCTGAGCAATGCCCGCACCATCTGTTGCACCTGCTCTTTACCAGCATGGCCGTAACCAGCAACACTCGCCTTTACCTCGCGTGGCGAATAGCTGAAAGCCGGCACCTTCGCTTGTGCGGCGGCCAGGAGAACCACACCCCGCACTTCCGCCAGTCGCAAAGCCACTTTCACATTAAGAGCGGCAAAAACCGATTCCAGGGCGACGGCTCGCGGTTGAAACTCCTGAATTAATTCGGTGATTAACCGATGAATCTGGCACAAATGAGCATTGGGGGCGGCTGAGGACCGCTTTAGCGGGCGCAACGCGCCAAGCCGCAGCATGCGACAGCGATTAAGTTCCCGCTCGATGAGTCCGAAGCCGGTGGCACCCGCAGCCGCAGGATCAATACCCAAGACGCAATATCGCTCTTCATTCACGCGAATCGGTTTGCTTGAAGCCGATTACCTCGGCATCGAAAGGGCTGCACGAAATTGTCTGCCATCAACAGTGCCCTTCCTGCGGTCAGGGCTGCCCCGCCATTACCGCCATCTCTTTTTCATCTATGTCGAAATTAGCAAAGACGTGCTGGATGTCATCGTGTTCTTCCAGCGCCTCCACAAGCTTAAGCATTTGCTGAGCCGCCGAGCCGGTTAGCTTTATGTAGTTTTGTGGGACCCAGGCGATTTCCGCCGACTCGGGTTTGACACCGCCCTTATTCAATGCTTCCCGAACGTTCTCAAATGCATCCGGAGGCGTCAGCACCTCCCATGAAGAACCGTCGTCGCGCAAATCCTCTGCGCCCGCGTCGAGAACAATCGAAAGCATTTTGTCTTCGCTGGCTTGGTCTTTCGAAACGACGATTTGGCCCTTACGGCTGAACATCCAGCCCACGGCGCCTGTTTCCGCTAAATTCCCGCCATGACGGCTCATGAGGTGTCGAATTTCGCTGACGACGCGATTGCGGTTGGTAGTCACCACTTGAACGATCATCCCCACGCCGCCTGGACCGTAGCCTTCGAAATTCACTTCCTCATACTGTTCGCCCTCGATCTGTCCGGTGCCGCGCTGGATGGCTCGCTCGATATTCTCATTAGGCATGTTCTCGTTTTTGGCAGCGGCAATAGCCGTGCGGAGCCTGGGGTTGGTGTCGGGATCGCCACCACCGACGCGCGACGCAATCGTGATTTCGCGGATCAGTTTGGTGAAAATGCGCCCCCGTTTGGCGTCGGTAGCCGCCTTTTTGTGTTTAATCGTCGCCCATTTTGAATGCCCAGACATATCTCGCCTCGCGTTGAGTTTAGAGAAGTTACGCGCTCATGGCTTCCAGGAGATGTCGGAACGCTGTCCCTGCTCGCCAGTCTAGCATAACCCATAATTTGCCGGTATCCACATGAGATCGGATGGGGTGTTCGCCGGCCGCTCCAAAATGCGCAATCGGCAAATGGCTGATTCGCTGTTATCAACAATGTGCCACTGGATTTTGCATATTCGGGATGCAAGAATCGAATCCCAGAGATTAATGCCCCATGCCAAACTCCTGCACCGCTCCTGGATGCAAACTGACGGTGCCTGCAGCTCTGGAAGCGGAAAAGCTTTGCATCCTGCACTTTACGATGGAAATCGAGCGGCGCTGCGCAGAGATGCGTCGCGAGACCGCCACAGGCCGCACACCTCGCGAACGGCAGGTGGAAATCATCACTTATGTCGGCGGCCGGGGTGAACTGCTGGCGCGTACCGCCACGAGCGGACTACACCTTCCGGACGAACTGAAAGCCCGCATCCTAAACACTTTTCTGACCTTGATGAACCTGCGTGAGAACCTCGATCGCGCGGCACTCAGGCACCCCATCGGCCGCACCGAAGGGCGCTAGGCGCGCCTGCTACGCACCAACAAACCGCGAATAAATCGAGCGGGCTAAAGATGGATCGCGGGTACCTTTCACGATAGCCCGGCCATCACTGAATACCGTCAGTTCATAGGGCGCAACGCTCAGGCGCAAAAGAAAGCCATTTTGCTGTACCTCCGCGCCAGCGGAAGCGAGCTTGCGTCCCAGCGCGGCGAGATCGAGCTGCCGGCGGCGTTCGTGAATCTGAACAGAATCGCGTCCGCACATGGTGATGTGAGGCTGTGCCTGCCCTTCGAGATAGGAAAAGCGGCGCTCTCCGCAAGCGCGACAATCGGGCCTCCGGGGCACTTGTAATGATTGGAATCGGAGTGTCCAGACGTCTAGCGTGACCAGGCGCGATTCCCGCGCTTCGAATTTGCTTACAAGAAGTTTCAGCGCGGCTGCCGCCTGCAGCGATGCAATCGCACTAGCTGCCGGGCCTATCACTCCTACTGTGTCGCACGTCGGCTCGTTCGTCTGGATCGCAAACCCATTCCGCGCGAGATCGTTCTCCTCAGCCACGCAAGCAAGGCAAGCCGTTTCACTTGGCCGGATCGGCATCACCAGGCCATAGCCGGATACGACGGCGGCATACACCCAAGGCAGCGACTTCTCAACCGCATAGTCGTTCATTAAAAGTCGCGTTTCGAAATTATCGGTGCCATCGAGCAACAGATCTGAATTCCCGAGCAGTTCCTCGGCATTCTGCGGCGTGAGGTCCGCCACGGTGCCGTACACCTCTACGTCGGAGTTTATGCGTCGAAGCCGCCGTTCTGCCGCGACTGCCTTCGGCAACACCTCTTGCGCATCCGATTCCTCGAAAAGCGTTTGCCGCTGCAGGTTAGAGGGCTCGACGAAGTCGCGATCAACGATACACAGTCGACCGACGCCTGCTCTAGCAAGCAAGGTTGCGAGATTTGAACCTAGCGCGCCGCAACCAATAATCGTGACTTTGGAGCGCCGAAGGCGCTCCTGGCCCTGCTCGCCAATTGGTTCAAAAAGGATCTGACGCGAATAACGTTCACCTAATTTAGCGTCCATTTAATGGCGAAATTCCCATCGTGGCAACCAGCCCTGGTTGATTTAACGTCAATTATGATAGCGCCAATTTTACGCGAGTGCGTCTGGGCACGTTTATGCGCGGAAGTTTATGAGGAACAAGGCGCTTGTGCTAACCTTTGCTTTTACAGTGCCGAATGATTTTGAACCGTCCGTGGGCGTTTCTCCTTCTCCTAACCAGCATCGGGCTGCATTGTCTTTCCGGCTCAGCTCGAGCGCAAACCGCGCCTGCGGCATCGATGCAATTCGAAGCCCGACGAGTAAACACCATTCGAATCGTCGACCAATCCGGTGAGGTGCTCGACGCTAACGTTGGCAACCTGCCCCTGCGTGTAGGCCAGCCTTTCACACTCGAAGCCGAACGCGAAGCTCTACGGCGGCTTTATCGCACGGGCTGGTATTCGAACATCATAGCCCGCGTTACGAACGATCCTGAGGGTCTGCGGCTGGATTTCGTAGTGCAGCGGAATTTTTTCGTCAGCGCTGTCCAGGTGAACGGGCTTCATGAGCCTCCCAGCGATTCTGTAGCCGTTTCCTCCCTGCGGCTTGGGCTCGGTGAACCGTTTGCTGAATCCGATATGCGGGATGCGTTAGCCCGGCTCAGAAATACTCTCGAAGATGAGGGGTTATACCAGGCGAAACTGACGTATCACCTCGTTCCTCATCCGCAGACCAGGCAGATGGACATTATCGTGGATGTAGCACAAGGCTCGCGTGCCCTGGTTGGAAAAATCAATCTCATCAACCAGTCTGCATTTTCGGATACCGAGATTCTCGATCACCTGGGCTTGAAGCCGAAGACAAAGGTTACGTCCGAGGTGCTGGAACGCAGCGTCCAAAATAGCCGAAAATGGCTTATCGGACGTGGATATTTGGGCGCACGCGTTTCCGTGGTGCGCGGTATGTATGAGCCGGACACAAATCAGGTGGCGCTGCAAGTCTCCGTTGTTGCGCAACTCAAGGTGCGCGTGCAAGTCCTCGGTGCAAAGGTTTCCGGGAGCACTCTTCGTTCGCTGCTTCCGATCTTCGAGGAAGGCGCTGTCGACGAAGACCTGCTTCAGGAAGGACGCCGTAACCTGCGCGACTATCTGGAACGCCAGGGCTACTTTAATGCCGAGGTGGACTACACCACCTCTGAAGATCCAGCGGAAGGCGAGCAGGTCAGCACGGAAGTGATCACTTATCGCGTGGAATTAGGTTCGCACCACCGCTTGGTCGGCGTGGCTTTTTCTGGGAATCGGTATTTCAGTGACGATTTGCTACGCAGCAGAATCCGCATTCAGCCTGCGGCGTTCGCTTCACCCGGACGATTTAGTTCGGGACAACTGATGAGTGATGTGACTTCGCTGACGGAACTGTACCAGTCAAACGGCTTTCTCGGCATACAGGTGAGCAGCGAATTAATGGAAAACTACAAGGGCCATACGGGAGACTTATTCGTTACCTTCCATATTCAGGAGGGTTTACAGACCAGAATCGCGAACCTCACTATCCAGGGCAATCACGCGCTCAGCACGAATGAACTTTCTAACGTAATTGGTTCCACCACAGGCCAGCCTTATTCAGACGTTAACGTCGCGGGCGATCGCGATAACATTCTTGCCCTGTACTACGATCAGGGTTTTCCAAACGCACAATTTCACGCGACAGCCGAAAATTTGCCCGCTCAGCCCGGCGGGGGACCACGCGTGAATCTCACATATCAGATCGACGAGGGGCAGCAAATTCGCGTGGCGGAGATACTTGTCGGTGGCTATGAACACGCACATCGCAGCGTGATCGTCCGCGAGATCCAACTGCATCCAGGGGGTCCTTTGAGCGAGAGCGCCGTCGTCGACACGCAGCGCCGGCTTTATAACCTGGGCATCTTCAGCCGGGTGGCGATCGCTCCGCAAAATCCTCAGGGCAGCGACAGCGCAAAAACTATCGACGTGCTCGTGGATGAAGCGCGGCGATATACGATCGGTTACGGCCTGGGACTCGAAGCTCAGCGCCTGGGTAGCGCCAGCAACGGACCTGTGGCTGAGCCGCTCTACTTCAGCCCCCGCGTAACGGCCGAGTTCACAAAAATCGATTTGACCGGCCGGGCCGATTCCCTATCTCTTAAAGCCAGGGCTAGCCTGCTCCAGGGACAAGCGTTGCTCACGTACAGCTCTTCGACACATTTCATTCTTCCGACGCTCAGCTTCCAGCTTACCGGCGATTATCTCAAACTGCGCGATGTTCAAACCTTCACGTCGACACGTGATGAGGGTTCCGCTCAGTTGACCGACCGACGCTCGTCCGCCACCACCCTGCTTTATCGTTACGTTTACCGCCGGGTATTGGCCACGGACTTGCAAATCGCGCCCGAAGAGATCCCCTTGTTCAGCGCGCCGACACAAGTTTCTTTCTTCAGCTTCACGTGGCTCCGCGATCGTCGCGATAACGCTGCCGATCCCGCGGCCGGAAGCTTTAATACCTTTGACATCGACCTGGCCGGCACAGGAATCGGCTCCTCCGCTTCCTTTGTCCGGTCGACGTATCAAAATTCCACTTATACGCATCTCGGCCCGCGGCTTGTGTTTGCCCGCTCCACCCGTGTGGGCATCGAAAAGCCCATTGGAGGAACCAGCGAACTGCTGGTTCCTCAGCTTTTGGCGAATGGCACTACGTCCTCAGTGATTCCCCTGCCGGAGCGCTTCTTCGGCGGCGGCGGAACCACACTGCGCGGCTTCGGACTTAATCAGGCTGGTCCGCGCGATCCAGTGACCGGATTTCCAATAGGCGGATTGGCCATGCTGATCTTCAATCAACAACTGCAATTCCCCATGCGACTTCCGCTGATTGGAAACCGTGCAAGCGGCGGTGTGTTTTATGATGCGGGCAACGTCTTCAGCAATTTCTCCCAAATTAGCTTGCGGTCGGCTCCGCCCCAGCCGGTTCTAAATGCCGCTCAGACTGCCTGCATGACCAATTGCACGAATGACTTGAATTACTTCTCGCATACAGTCGGATTCGAGCTTCGCTATCACACACCGGTAGGCCCCGTGAGCATCGACCTCAGTTACCAGCTCAATCCCGCGAATTTCGTGGTGCCGGTTAACACTGCGGTTCCAAGCGGGCCCGTCACGATTTCGCGATTGCCGGCATTTCAATTTTTCGTGAACCTTGGCTCGACATTCTGATGCGCGCCCCGTCGATCTTCGGGCTGTGGCTGCTGCTGGTTGTGGTTTCTACACCTGCAAACGCCGCGCGACAAGCGACTCCTCCAGAGCAGGTCGTTGATGCCATCGCGGCTCGGGTCGAAGATGACATCATCACGCTCAGCGAAATGCGCGAACTGGCTGCATATCAACAGCTCGTCGACGGCCATTCGCAAACCGACGAGGAATTACGCTCGGAGCTGATCGAACAATGGGTGGTCGACAACGAAGCGATCACTGCCCGATTTCCATTGCCGGCTCAAAGCGAAGTCGATCGCGAAGTTGCTCGGCTCGAAAAAAGTTTCGCCAGCGAGTCCGCGTATCAGCAGCGCCTTTCTTCCGTCGGGCTGACACCTGAAACGGTTCGACGCATCATCACCCGGCAGATCTATCTTGCGCGTTATCTGGATTACAAATTCCGAAGCTCGGTGCAAGTCAATCAGGCCACAATCGATAATTACTATAACGAGCATTTGGTGCCGGAACTCCGGGCCAAAGGCCAACAGCCGCCTCCCTTGGAGGAAGTAACGGATCAAATACGTGAACTGCTGATTGAGCAAGGCGTGAACGACCGTACAGCAGCTTGGTTCTACGAGACGAAACAACGGCTAAAGATCGAACTCGAGCCTCTGGATGCGCTATCACAGCGCAAACCAGGAACTCCATGACCGAAGCACGAAAAACGCGGAAATGGTGGAAATGGGTGCTTGCCACCGTGGTGGTGATCGTGGCAGTGCCGCTGATCGCGCTGCTCATTCTCTCCAGTGGCGCCGCCGACGACTACGCCCGTCGGACTATCGTCAGCCAAATTCAAAAGTTGACCTCCAGCACGGCCGAACTTGGCGCCTTTCATTTCAATCCCTGGGCGTTGCGCGTGACCCTCAGCAGCTTCACGATTCATGGCCGCGAGCCGGCAGGCACACAGCCATTCTTTCATGCGGATCGGATTGTCGCCGGGCTCCGCATCGATTCGATTTGGGCGCGCAAAGTTTCGCTTCGAAATCTCGAACTGACGCATCCGTTTTTGCACATTCGCGTTGAGCGCGATGGCTCGGTCAACCTGCCAATCACCCGGCGAACGACACAATCGAAGCCTTTCCGGGAACGCGTTTTCGAAGTCGTCGTACGGAGATTGCGCCTCGATAATGGCGAACTTCTTTTTAATGACGTTCGCATCCCGCTGGTAGCCGAGGGAGGCCGCTTTGATTTTTCCATTGATTATGCGGAAGTCGATGCTAAGCCCATGTACCTGGGGCAATTCCGATGGCAACAGATGGAACTTGTCGCTCGCCGATATCTCCCGTTCGACTCTGACCTATTGCTGCGATTTACGTTGCAGCCGGATTCGTTCGCCGTTAATCAACTGTTGTGGACGGCGCCACACACTTCAATAGACGCCCAGCTCTCGAATACCAGTTTTGCGCACCCCAACTGGGGATTCCGATACAGAGGTCATCTCGACTTCGAAGATATTCGCACGATCCTGCGCAAACCTAATAGTCCCACAGGCAACGTCGATTTCTCCGGAAACGGACACTTCGCGCAGGGACGGCTGGCAGTCACAGGCAGTTATGCTGCGGCAGATATTGCCATGCCCTACGACTGGTTTCACAGTTCAGGTATAAGTTCGCGAGGAACTTACCATGCCGACCGCCTTACCCTCGACGTTCCGGATTTCTCCGCCCGGGCGCTCGGCGGAGCGATTGACGGCCAGGTCCATCTCGATCTGCGCACGCTCCATTTTAGTGTGAACGCGCACGCTCACGACATGGATCTCGCGACGCTGCTCGCCGCTGTCAATAACGATAATTTGCCACTCGCTCCATTGCATTGGGGAGGAGTTGCCGACGTGCAGGCGGTCACCACCTGGAACGCCGACTTCAAGAATCTCGATTCTCGTGGCATCTCTCGATGGGTTCCGCGTCGGCAGTTGCCGCAGGGCGAGATTCCCGTGACAGCGAGCCTTGATTATCACTACAGCATGATCGGCCGCAACGTCGTTCTGAACCCCAGCCATATTGATACGCCGTCCAGTAATGTGCAGTTCAGCGGCACGCTGGCCGCCGACACGTCAAAACTGGACGCTACATTTGACTCACAAGACCTTGTACCTTGGGACGATTTCATCAACCGCATCCGCGGCAAAGATGCTGAGCCCAAAGTGATCGCCGGCAGTTTTCATTGGCAGGGACATGTAACCGGACCACTCGCGAGGCCGACTTTCACCGGGCATGTCATGGGTGCAAATGCGCGCTACGACAAGCTCGCATGGGATGAAATCGAAGGCGATATGTCCTATTCGCCGCAAGAGTTCAGCTTTACCCGCGCAAAGGTACGCCGCGACCGCTCCTCCGCTCAACTGGAACTCTCCTTGATGCTCGACAATTGGAGCTTCCGCCCGGAGAATTCCTGGCAACTGGACGCCACACTCGTACGCACCGACACGGATGGCCTGCAGGCACTGCTCGGATACTCGTATCCCGCACATGGCTTGCTGAGCGGAACTTTTCATGGTCATGGAACGCACGCCAATCCGGAACTGACAGGGCTGTTCGATATTGTCGATCCTCAGGCCTGGGGCTGGCGTTTCGATCGCGCGCGAGGTGAAATCACGCTTCATCACGGTGAAGTACGGATCGCAAATGCTGAATTGCGCTTGCTCCCCCCCGAGGTGGGCACTGCGAACGCCGCTCCAGGCCTGCTCACCGGAAATTTTACATATCACACGACTGATGGTCAGGCCGTTTTCGACCTGACGGGTGCCGGCCTTCCCTTGGAAGGTGTCTCGCGCATTCAGACCGCGGCTCTGCCAGTCGGTGGGAGCATAAGTTTTCATTTGAGCGGACAGGGTCCGCTGCTTGCGCCCAAATTGGATGGCTCGCTGCGTCTAGTGGACCTGAAGCTCAGGAACGAGGTGGAGGGGAGCTTTGATGCCCGAGTGCAGTCGGATGGCTCGAGGCTGGCCTTACTCATCGATTCCGCAATTCAGACGGGAGAACTGCACGGAAACATTGATGTATCGTTGAATGGCATATATCCGCTCTCCGGCCAGATTACGGTGTCAAACATTGATGTCGATCCGCTGATTGTCAGCGCACTGCATTTGAACGGCTTAACCGGTCACAGCCAGGTTGCCGGCCAGTTCGCGATTTCGGGTGCTCTTTTGCAGCCCGACATGATTTCCGTTGATGCCAATCTGGCGCAAGTGTCGCTTGATTACCAATACGTTAAGCTTCAGAACCAGGGGCCCGTACAGCTCCGATATGGCAATCATCAGGTACAGGTACAGCAGGCAAATTTTCGAGGCGTTGATACGGATTTTCGCGTAAGCGGTTTTGCGCGATTTGCCCGCGATCGCGCGATGGACATGCGCGTTGCAGGAGCGGCTAACCTGAGGCTGTTTAGCGGATTTGTACCAAATCTCGATGTGCGTGGGCCGGCCCAGGTGGACGCAGCTATTTCCGGCAGTCTCTCGGCTCCGCGGATCACCGGTCGTGTTCACGTCCAGGATACTTCCGTAAGGTACGGAGATTTTCCTGCAGGACTGAGCCAACTCGCGGGCGATTTCATCTTTGACACCAGCCGCATTACGTTCAACAACGTAACTTCCGAAACAGGAGGCGGCCGCCTGCGGCTTTCGGGATCTCTGACGTATGGCAATGGTCCCGCCAGCTACGATCTCACCGCCCAAACCGAGCAGGTACGCGTCCGCTATCCGGTGGGAATGAGTTGGCTCGCGGGCGGCGACCTGCGATTGCTAGGCACGACGCAGGCCGCGACTCTTTCCGGTCACGTGACCGTTGATCGGCTGTTGATGTCGCAGGGTTTCGATATTACTTCTTTGATTGCTTCCTCAACGGACACCATGACTGGCCCGCGGACCACTTCACCATTCTTGCGAAACCTGCAGTTCGAGGTTCAAGCCGACGCCGCTCCAGCGGCGACAATTGAATGGTCCAGCGGGCGTTTTCAAACTGAAGCGAATGTGCGGGTGCGCGGAACCTGGGACCATCCCGTCCTTCTTGGCAATGTACACCTGCTTAGCGGCGAGATGAGCATGCGCGGAAATCAATATCGCCTTACACGCGGTGATATAAACTTCGCCAATCCATTTCGCCCTGATCCAGTGCTGAATGTCGAAGTAACCACTAACATCCAGCAATATCAGGTTACCGTCGATTTCAACGGACCTGCGAGCCATCTGACGATGTCGTATCGTTCTGATCCTCCGTTACCGTCGAGCGACATCATGAGTTTGCTGGCACTCGGACAAACGGGTGAGGAGAGCGCGCTCCGGGGAGGCGCGGCCGGAGTCCAGACGCCACAACTCGGGGCAACCACTCTGCTGTCCGAAGCGATTTCTTCCCAATTGGGCGGGCGCGTGCAGCGGCTATTCGGAATTCAGCATTTCAGTGTGGGCCCCGACTATATTGCTGCGACCAGCGCGACGCAGAACCCTGGGGCCCGCGTCAGCATCGCCGAGCAATTTTCCAGGAACCTGGTCATTACCTACAGCACTGACGTAACTTCGACGCAATACCAGATCATTCAGATCGAATACATGTTACGTCCCGACATTTCGGTTGTGGCACTCCGTGATGAAAACGGCACCTTTGGCGTCGATATAGTCCGCAGGCAGCGGTTCAAATAGCCGACGGAGTATTTTCTGTCTGAATCACGTGACTCTCCCGCCAGGCGATGCCCGCCCGTTCCCCACAGGAGTTCGGGTTGCTTCGGAAGGAAATGGTCGAGTGTCAAGTTCGTAAACGTGGGGTACACGATGAACGCATCCTGGCGGCAATGCTCGCTGTGCCCCGCCACGAATTCGTTCCGCCCGAGTTCGAGGCGGAAGCTTATGCGGATCGGCCGCTTCCCATCGGACATGGCCAAACGATATCTCAACCCTTTATGGCAGCGGCGATGGCGGCGGCGCTCATTTTGTCCGGCAAGGAACGCGTGCTCGAGGTTGGTACAGGGTCAGGCTATCAGGCTGCGATGTTATCGCAATTGGCACGCGAGATTCATACAATCGAAATGCATCAAGACCTCGCCACCGCAAGTATCGAGCGGCTGCAACGCCTCGGCTGCACGAATGTCGAAGTTCACGTGAGCGATGGAACTCTCGGATGGGCGGAGAAGATACCTTTTGACGCCATTCTGGTCACCGCTGCGGCCCCTGACGTTCCGCCGCCGCTCGTTCAGCAACTCGCGGAAGGCGGGCGATTGGTTATTCCGGTGGGAACCGCAGACGAGCAGACGTTGCTCCGCATCGATAAACATGGAATGGAGCTCACGAGCCAAGCCCTGTATCACTGCCGTTTTGTTCCGCTGATTGGACGGTACGGCTGGAAGCCGCCGGACAACTGAGCGGCAATCGAGGATTGAGTGCCGCCGGCCCACTTTGCGGTGCCAAGAACTTGACAACCTTGCGACCACGCGTATTCTCGTAGTCCATGACACCGGCAAAACCTGCCCCTTCGCCTCGTCCTGTTCTCGTCCCTCTCGAGGATCGTGCAGCGGACAATCTGCGCTTTATTCGCGAGACGATGGAACGTGCCGGCTCGTTCACTGCCGTGCCCGGCTGGGGCGGCATCGCCATTGGTTTGTCGGCCTTGCTAGCCGGAGGCTTGGCATCACACCAGCGAAATGCGAATCGCTGGATCCTGGTATGGCTCGCCGAGGCTGCTCTGGCCATGATTGTTGCGGTGCTTGCAGTGGCGCAAAAAGCGTACTCTGCTCATTTGCCTCTGTTCTCCGGGCCAGGCCGCAAGTTTGCCCTCAGCTTCGCTCCTCCAATGCTGGTTGGCGCGCTATTGACGGCTGCGCTGTACCGAGACGCCGATTTACGTCTAATACCGGCGATGTGGCTCTTGCTGTACGGCACCGCGGTTGTGAGTGGCGGCTCATTTTCCGTGAGAGTCGTGCCGATCATGGGCATTTGCTTCATCGGCTTGGGAACGGCGGCGTTGGTATCGCCAGCCGCATGGGGCAATACTTACATGATGGCGGGTTTCGGCGGATTACAAATCGTGTTTGGACTCGTGATTGCGCGAAAGTATGGCGGTTAGCGGCGCGGAATTGTGTCTGCTTCAGGAGGACATGTGAGAGCTAAGCTGCGAGCGGCAGCGCCGGAACGTATCTCCAAGTCTCGGACCCAGGAGCCGCGCCTGGCTTCATTGCATGGGGCGGCGCAGGAACCGCTCGCTCCGGGACTCGATCGTCTTATTCATGAGCGGATGCGTTTGGGCATAGTGAGCGCCTTGGCTGTTAATCCTTCGCTCACGTTCAACGAATTAAAAGCCTTGCTCAGGACGACCGACGGGAATCTCTCCGTACATGCGCGCAAACTTGAGGAGGCCGCCTACATTAATTGCACCAAAATGTTCGATGGACGTCTGCCAAAAACGAGATATCGACTCACAGCCGCCGGGCGGCGTGCATTCGAACGTTATCTTGGGCATATGGAAGCTCTGATTCGCGCGGCACGCGAGCAAGGGTGATCGACTTATCCCTTCGTGCGAACCCGACTCATGGCAAATGCTTTGTGCAGAACTCGTGTCGCCTCGGGAGTGAGAGCGTACTTCCATAACTCTTCTTCCGCTACAAACGCCAGAGCGCTGACTTCCGAGTTGATTGCCGGCTCGCCTCCAACTCGTTCGCATAGGTAGTCGAGAATCACGTAATGGTAGCGGGGCCTCGGCCGCGCGCCTGTGGTTCGAGCAAGTTCGTCATTCGGCGCGTTGGCTACCATGGCATGCGACGCAGCGCGCATTTCCCCCGAATCTCCGAAGATGCGCTCGAGCGCCTCAATCAATTCCAGGGCGCGCACCAGAATGCCGGTTTCTTCCCGCAGTTCGCGCTCCACTGCTGCGGTAAGGGTTTCGCCGACTTCCAGCAAGCCGCCTGGAATCGTCCACTCGCCTAACGCTGGCTCCCTGGCTCGGCGGACGAGCAGTGCACGCTTGTCATCGATTACCACGCCCCCGACGCCGACCAGCGGCCATTCGGGAAATTCGCGCTTACCCATGGAATTCCGCTGCGCCCTCTTGACTCGCCTGCGTTATATAATACGCTTGCCTGAGAGGGCCATGCTTGGCCAGGAGGTTCGGTTGTGGTGCGCTGCCCCGAATGCGCCGTCGAGATCGATCTCGACGAAGACGAAGTAGAAGAGGGCGAGATTCTGAATTGCCCGGAATGCGAAGCCGAGCTGGAAGTCGTTCAGACACACCCTGTGCATCTGAATGTCATCTCTGAGGATGATGAGGACGAGGAAGAAGGAGACGGAGAGGGGGAGGGAGAAGCTGAAGGAGATGACGGTGACATGCGAGATGAATTGGAAGACGAGGAGGACGATTTCGAGGAGTAAGTCATTGTTTCCAATCGTGATCTCGCCTGCCCCGTTCGTGACATCTTAGAAACAGCTTCGAAATACCAGTGCTTTCGGTCTCCTTCAGGAGTAGCTCAGGTGTCATGGTCGAGGCAGAAAGGAACACGATGAAATCAGCCGGAACGGATCTGGCACGACTTCGCAGCGCGAATTCCCGACGTTTGGCAACATTGGTGATGTTTGCGCTCGTTGGCATTCCCGCCGTCGCGCAACAGTCGGAATTGCGCACTGTTCGCGGCGCCGTGCTGGATCGGGCGGAAAATCCGATTTCTTCGGCGGTTGTCTACCTCAAGAACGTGCGCACCTTGGCTGTGAAGACGTATATCTCAGACAAATCCGGCGAATATCGATTTAGCGGCCTGGACCCTAACGTCGACTATGAAGTTCACGCCGAAACTGACAACATGACCTCCAACACGCGCACCATCTCGAGCTTCGACACTCGCAAGGACATAGTGATCTCGCTCAAGGTCGATAAAGAAAAGAAAAAAACGTAATCTGCCGCTGCTTCGCCGGGCAGCCATCCGTCATGTTGCATAGATGGACTCGCAGAAAACTTCTTGCTGCCGCTTCCCTAAGCGCGGCAGCAACCGCCGCTGGGCTGTCTGCCGGCACACTTGAGGTTTTGTTTGCGCAAGGAGGAGACGCAGCGCCGGAGTCGACCTGCAAGTCTTGTCAGTCACGCCGCAATCTCCGCATTTCGAAAACACGGAGCATGCTGTCATCGCCGCACGCAAAGCGAATGATATGTATGCGGAGGCCGTGCAGCGCTGGCCAAAGCGCCTTGCTGCATTTGCTGCGCTCCCTTTGCCCCACATTGACGAATCGCTGCACGAACTCGACCGCGCACTCGGCCAGCTCGGCATGCGCGGCGTAGGAATTACTACGGATATTCTCGGCCGCTCAATTGCCGACCCTGCGTTTACACCCCTTTATGAAGAGCTCAATCGCCGGCGAAGCGCGCTTTTCATCCACCCTGCGGGTGACGGCGCCTACTCCCCCCTTATTGCCGATTATCAGATCATCTGGATGATCGGCGCTCCCGTCGAAGACACCGTCGCCGTCCTCCATCTCATTACGCGCGGCATCCCGTCACGCTTTCCGCAAATGAAAATCATTACCGCCCACGTGGGAGGCGCACTGCCCAGTCTGCTTGAGCGCCTGACAGCATCTCTACGTGGGAAGATCCGCGGATCCCGGAGAAGCCGAGCGAGGCTGCGCGTCGCATGTGGTACGACACCGTTGATTATGGCGACGTACCGGCCTTGCGCAGCGCCGTGGATCGGCTCGGCGCCACACAGCTCGTGCTTGGCAGCGATTTTCCTTACGAGAATGGTGACCTTTACCGATTGGCGGTGAACTATATCCGCAATGCTGGCCTCGCGAAAGAAGACGTCACGCGTATTCTGGCGCTCAATGCCTCAGCGTTGCTGCAGACATGATGTGGGTGGAAGGGTTTCGCAGTTCTCAGCGTATACCCTCTATCGTCAAATCCGCTTGACCCTACGCGAAGGGTGTCCTCATTCAGGAGTGCGCCGGTCATCAAGTCCCAACTGTTTCAACTTGTACAGCAGCGCCTTGTAGCTGATCTGCAGTTCGCGAGCTGTTCGCTTTCTATTCCAGTGGGTCCGTTCGAGAGAGGCCACAATCATACTTCTTTCGGCCTTGCGAGAAGCTTCTCGAGCGGCTTGCTTCAGCGAAACGGAATCTGTGGCGGCCGCTGGTGAAGGCTTATCAACACCCCTTGTCCTGGTATTCATGACCAGTTCGCCAGCTGCGAACTCGTATCCAAACAAAACGACCTGACGGGCAAAGTTTTCGAGTTCGCGTACATTCCCAGGCCATGAATACTGCATCAGCAAATCAATTGTCGAGTTCTCGATATCCGGCTGACGTCGACCGAACAGTTTCGAATCCCTGGCAACAAATGTGGCAAATAGCAGCGGAATATCTTCTTTACGTTGCCGCAAAGACGGTATACGCAAGCAAAACCCATTGAGCCGGAAGTATAGATCCTCGCGGAGGCTTCCGTTACGTATAGCGTGAGTGAGATCTTTCGTGCTTGTCGAAATCAGCCGCGAGGCCAAAGTTTTCGAGTTGGATTTGCCAGTATCCGGCAGGAGATTCAGAAGGTAAGCCTGCTGCTCCGGGCTCAAATCGCTCACTTCGTCCAGTAGGAGCGTTCCCGGGTAAAACGTTCCGTTCTGATCGCTTTTGTCCGAGCGCGTACAGCTCAGCAGTGAATCTGGACTCATGCTCGAGCAACTCAACTTCATCAGCGGGTGTCTGCAGTTCGGTGAAAGGCGATGGATCTCCGCAGCTACTACATCCTTTCCAGAGCCACTTTCGCCGAGGAGGAGAATGGGAATTTCTGTGGCTGCGATTTCCCGTAATACATTTTGCAACACAGCAATGGCCATGCTGACCCCCGGAACCATTAAGCTGTGGGAGAGATTCTCGGTCTCTTGTTCACCAATGGAAATAGATTGCGAACTCAAGGTAACCCTCAGTTCTTGGTAATTTGCAATACATGGGCCAGCCGTCTGCAGAGCCGTCTTATTTCAGCAATGGGCTGGATGTAACTGGCTTTGCGTCACTTACGCCCGTTCCACCACGGTTTGCGAAGCACCCAGACAGTCGTCGGACAATTTTCGCGAGAGAAAACATCTACCACTTATTGGAGAGCTATTGGGACTACTGAAACCGTCAGACGAGATCCACATCTTAAATATAAGTCGTGAAGAAAAAATGACCTAGATTCAACGAGTTCTGGACCAGATGATCGTTATGTGACAAGGAACCGTGGAATTCTCTACACCTGCTATACAGCATCTGCGGTTTGCTCGATCGTACGCCGAGGGATCCGTTCAAGATTAGGCAGCAATGCGGCCAGCAAACCTACGGCAGGAAGGAACGAACAGATTAAATACACAAAACGGATGCTGGTCAGATCGGCAAGCTCGCCAAGGACGGCCGCGCCCAGCCCTGCCATACCGAACGCAAATCCGAAAAAAAGACCCGAAATCATGCCGACCCTGCCAGGAACCAATTCTTGACCGTAAACCACAATCGCGGGAAAGGCTGACGCCAAAATCAAACCGATCACGACGCTGAGTATTTCTGTCCAGAAAAGGTTGGCGTACGGCAAAGCCAGCGTGAAAGGAAGTACACCCAGGATGGAACACCAGATCACCCGCTTCCGTCCGATGCGATCGCCAATGGGTCCCCCGGCAATGGTGCCTAGAGCCACCGCCCCCAGGAACACAAACAAGTGGATCTGCGCGCTTTGTACAGAGACATGGAATTTACCGATTAAATAGAATGTGTAATAGCTGGTGATGCTCGCTAAATAGAAGTACTTCGAGAACAAAAGTGCCAGCAGTATGAGAATCGAACCTGCCACTCTTTTGCCAGATACGGCAACGTGCTTTCCTTTATGCGCCTTACGAGATGCCAGTAAATTCAGCATGTGCTTCTTGGTCCATCCGCCGACCCAAGTAAGCAACAGGATCGCAAGCAGAATAGCGAGCGAAAACCAAGCCACAGCCGGCTGACCTCTGGGAAGAACAATTACCGCGGCCAATAAAGGTCCGATGGCAAGCCCCGCATTACCTCCAAGCTGAAAGAGCGACTGGGCAAACCCGTGCTGGCCGCCAGACGCCATCCGTGCCACCCGCGATGATTCAGGATGAAATACAGATGCGCCCGTGCCAACCAAAGCTGCGGCCACAAGAATCGTGGAAAAGGTGTGGGCCATCGCCAACATGATCAGCCCAATTAACGTGAAACCCATACCGGCGGGCAGCGAGTACGGCATGGGGCGGCGGTCTGTCTGTAGACCGACCAGGGGTTGCAAGAGAGATGCCGTACACTGATAAGTCAGCGTTATGAGGCCAACTTCCGCGAAATCGAGATGGTAGGAGTCCTTCAACAGCGGATATATCGCGGGAAGCAAAGACGAGATCATGTCATTCAGCAGGTGACAGAAGCTGATCGCCAGCAGAATTTCCAAGGCAGCTTTGGAGTTGCTCTCGACGGACGAACCGAATTGAGTCGTGGTTACTGCCATCGGCATAGCGCTCCCAATTTGATGCCCGCCATTGTATATCGTCGCCGGCTGCTCGGCTGCGGTGCCTCCCGGCCTGTATATGCAATTTCGCGCCAGCGTGCCTGAGCTCGCCATCGACTGATCTGAGTCACGGAGATAAAATCGTGATTGTGAAAAAGTGTGCCTGAAAAAGGACCAGCAGCCGACCGGATGACCTCTCCACCCGCTGTACGGAACCTCAGCGAAGGTGGCACATCTCTGGAACTCTCGATTATTATTCCGGCATTCAATGAAGAGTTACGCCTGTCAAAAAGCCTCGAGAATATTCGCCATTACCTCAAGTGCGAGCGTATACGTGCTGAAGTTCTGGTCGTGGATGATGGTTCGAGCGACGGTACAGCCAAAGTGGTTCAGGCTTCAAAAAACGGATTTCCTGAGCTGCGGTTGCTTTCGAATGGCCGGAATCGCGGCAAGGGTTTCAGCGTTCGGCATGGAATGCTCGAGGCACGCGGTGAGTTTTCGCTATTTACAGATGCGGATTTATCCACCCCGATCGAGGAGGTGCAAAAATTATTGGCGGCGCTGCGCGATGGATATGACGTCGTTATCGGCTCGCGTGCGGTAGACCGCAAGCTCATTCAAGTGCATCAATCCGCATTTCGGGAGCAGGCTGGAATAATTTTCAACCGCCTCGTTCGTAGCATAACAGGACTGCCATTTCAGGACACACAATGCGGTTTCAAGGCATTTCGGACCGCGAAAACACGGGCCATATTTGAGCACCAACGGACGGAGGGCTTCGGATTTGATCCGGAGATCCTGTTTTTGGCCCAGCGCAACGCATTGCGCACCGCGGAAATTCCTGTGCGATGGGCACACGATCCCGCAACAAGGGTGCACATGATCAGCGATAGCCTCCGCATGTTTCTGGACTTGTTCGCGATTCGGTGGAATGCCTGGACTGGGCGGTACTCCGGGACTTAACCGCCATCGAAAGTGCAAGCCGTCTTGCTGAAGTGTGCTGTTACTCCTAATGCACCACGGCTTATGACCATTTGCAAATTCAGGGATGCATGGCCGATGATATTCCAATGTCGGTATTGACCTCGCCAGCGGCATACGAGCCTGCGAAAATTGCATCGAGCACGGCCGTCTCTGTTGTTATTCCCGTCTACAATGAACGCGCCTATATCGAAGAACTGTTGCTGCGCGTGCAGGCGGTTGGAATCGACAAAGAAGTTCTCGTCATAGATGACGGCTCGACTGACGGTACACGGGAGTTGCTGCGCGAATTTGAAAAAATGCAGGCTGATGGCAGGACCGAGGCGCCCATACAGAACGGCCGCTCGCTACTTCCGCTGAAGCGCATTCAGTTTATCTTTCAGGACCGGAACTGCGGAAAGGGAGCAGCGTTGCGACGCGGTTTTGAAATGGCCACCGGTGAAGTCATTCTGGTGCAAGATGCTGACCTTGAGTATGATCCGCGGGATTACCACAAGCTGCTCGAGCCGATATTCGATGGGCGTGCAGATGTTGTATATGGTTCTCGCTTCCTGGGCGGCCCCCAGCGGGTGCATTACTTCTGGCACTACGCCGGCAACAAATTCCTGACGCTCCTTTCGGACATGCTGACGAATCTGAAACTCTCCGATATGGAAACATGCTACAAGGTCTTCAGGCGCGAAGTCATACAAAGTGTGCATTTGGAATCGGACCGCTTCGGATTTGAACCCGAATGCACGGCCAAAGTGGCACGCGGAAACTGGCGCGTCTACGAAGTCCCAGTGTCCTACGCTGGCAGGACCTATGCGGAAGGCAAAAAGATTACCTGGCGTGATGGCTTAACTACGCTGTGGTGCATTCTCCGCTATAACCTTTTTGACTAAGATCCCGGGCACCCGCCTTCGAGAACCGCTTTAGAAGTTCCACATTCGGCCGGGATTACAGCACGCGTCGGACGCAGAACACCTGCTGCTGGCGGCAGGCCATATCCGATCCTATAATCTTCACTTCGACGAATTGCGACATGGCGAATTCGACCATTAACGGTCACGATTGGACAATCGGTTCCATCCGCGAAGCGCTGGTGGCCAAGCGCATATCTGCGCGTGAACTGACCGCGGAGTTCTGCCGTGCGATCGAGCGGCGCAACCCTGAACTCAACGCTTACCTGGCCCTTTGCCCTGACCACGCATACAAGCAGGCGGACTCCATCGACGCCATCGTTGCGCGCGGCGAACCTCTGCCGAGTCTCGCCGGCGTGCCCCTAGCCATAAAAGACGTTCTCAGCACCAGGGGCATAGTCACCACGTGTGGTTCGCGCATCCTCGAGGGATACCGGCCTCCATTTGATGCGACGGCAGTCGAACACCTGAAGCGGGCGGGCGCAGTCATTCTGGGCAAAACAAATTGTGACGAATTTGCGATGGGCGGCTCCAATGAGAACTCCGCCTATGGCCCGGTGCGAAATCCGGTGGCGATGGACCGCGTTCCTGGAGGGTCCAGCGGAGGATCAGCCGCTGCTGTCGCCGCTGGACTGGCTGTGGCCGCGCTGGGCACCGATACAGGAGGCTCGGTTCGGCAGCCGGGTGCTTTCTGTGGAATTCCGGCAATGATGCCGACATATGGCCGTGTATCGCGTTACGGGCTAATCGCCTTCGCCTCTTCCCTCGACCGCGTCGGCCCTTTCGCTCGAACCGTGCGTGACGTGGCGCAGATCATGGGTGTCATCGCCGGTCCCGACCCGATGGATTCGACGGCCGCAGCTTTGGGCGTGCCCGACTATCTGCATACAATCGATGCGCCGGTAAGGGGATTGAAGATCGGAGTGCCGAATGATTACTTCTCGGAGGGCCTCGATTCCGCCGTCCGAGAAAAAGTGGAATCTGGAATCGCGCTGCTCGAACGACTCGGCTGCGTGCGCACAGACCTGCGCATGCCTCATACAGAGTATGCAGTCGCGACGTACTATCTGATCGCCACTGCCGAAGCAAGTTCCAATTTGGCGCGATATGACGGCGTGCGCTACGGCCAGCGCGTGCCTGGCGGAACTCTGATTGAAATGTATCGGAAAACACGCGGCGCGGGATTTGGTGCGGAAGTCAAACGGCGCATCATGCTGGGCACGTACGCACTGTCGAGTGGCTACTATGACGCCTATTACTTAAAGGCACAGAAGACGCGCGCATTGATCGCGCGTGATTTTGCGAATGCATTTGAAAAAGTCGATGTTATCGTGACCCCAACTTCCCCGGTACCTGCATTCCGCTTGGGTGAGCGCACCGCCGATCCGTTGGCAATGTATCTTGCTGATATATATACCGTTACCGGATCTCTGGCAGGTGTTCCGGGGATCTCAGTGCCGTGCGGAAAAACCGCCGAAGGGCTGCCAGTCGGCCTGCAGATTTTCGGAGCGCCATTCGCGGAGGCGCGCGTCTTGCAACTCGCGCAGGCATTTGAACAAGCCGGCGGAGCGAACATCTGATACTCGAATCGCTTCTCACTCTGAAACCCCACTGGAAAGCAAAATTCCCACTTAACGCAAAGTTATTTCGGATTTGATTCCTTAACAATCAATGCATTGGCTACATTCGCTCCCTCCTTTGTGTAAGTCTTTTGCTGCGGCCCGCTTGGGTCGTCTAGCATCCCATAGGCGGGTTCATGGAACGGAAGAGCTATTGCAAGGACGCTTCATGTAAAAGTAGGATTTCCATGTTCAAGCCCAGCGCCGGAGAGAAGATGACTACCCTCACGATACGGTCGAGCCAGAAGATCTTTACGGAAGAAGAAGTCTCCGGACTAACCGGAATCTGCCTTGAACACCTACGCAATGTCACTCGTATAAAACGCCTGGGGAAGGCTGCCGAAGCGGCGGCCGAGGCAGCTGGAAGCACGGCGCAGGAATGGTTATATAACTTATCAGATCTCTTTGTCTTAACAATGGTTTGCGGCCGCTGCGAACACTAATTTCGGTTCCCCTCTTTTCGGGGCCTCTAATCCGCGTGTCACCCGATATGCCTATGCGAACTTCTATTACCGCCGATTCGACTGAAACTGGGAATTGCGGCGGCGCTCTCGGGGCGCTATCCTGAGCGAGTAAGTTCTGGGCTTTTTTATGATCCTCCCGCCAAGAGCTCATTCCCAGCCGCAGCCGAGCGAGCCGATTTTTTTCGGGCATGCCTTTATCATTGCATTTGTTTTTCTTGGTTTTAGCTTAGCCGCACAAATTGCGTGCGCCCGGACCGCACTCCCTCAGACCCAGGAGTCACAACAAAAGGTCGCGGCGGAGCAGAAGTCAGAGATTACGGTGCCGCTTCCCAAAGGCAAAAAACTGGTTCTGACCGACGGAACTTTCCAGATTGTGCGCGAGTACCAGCGCGTTGATAACCGGGTGCGTTACTACAGCGTTGAGCGCTCCGCATGGGAGGAGATTCCCGCATCCCTTGTCGACTGGGCAGCAACAGAAAAAGCTGAGGCCGACCAACAGGCCCAACAGAAGGCCTTGGACCAACAAATCGCGGAAACCGAGAGAAAGGCGCGGTTTGCTGACTTGGACGTGGACACCAGCTTCGAAGTCCGGCCTGGAATCTTCCTGTCGGACAAGGCCGGATTTTACGCTCTCGACGGCAACAAAGTGGATGTGATGCAGCAAGAAAAAGCGGAACTGCATACGGAAAAAGGTCGCGAGATCGAACGGATCGTCACCGGCATACCTCTGATTTCGACCAAGCAGGACATGATTATTCCCGGTAAAGAAGCGAAGCTGCGTCTCCGCACTGGCGATCTCGAATTCTATTTCCGGCCGGTCGACCAGCGCGAACCGCATTTCAATCTCCTGCGTGCTGAAGTGAAGAACGGAATGCGTACCGTGGCAGTAATCAGCACGAATATTGCCGGGCAACAAACGTTCAAGAATCGCGAAGTGTCGCTGTTGCAGTGGGATGCCGCGCGAGGACTCTACCGGTATACGGTCGACCAGCCGCTCGAAGCCGGCGAATATGCCATCATCGAATCCACTCCCGGCGATGGGCAAAGTATGTACGTCTGGACCTTTGGCGTGGACACGCCTGCAGCCGAAAAAACCGAAGGCCGAAAACATACTTCCAAAAAGTAAGCGAGCGGAAAAGATTCCCGCTTAGTTCACTGAAGGCACTTTTGATGTGTCTGCCGATTTTCGAAGCGCATCGGTGAGAATGGCGATCAAGTCAGAAACACGAAATGGTTTTTGAATGGTCTGCGCGCCTGCGTGTGCGAGTCCTTCCGTCACCGCCGATGCGGCCAGTTCCCCACTCATAAAAAGAAAAAATGGTTTGCGTTTGCCAGATGGAGTGGCGTTCGTCACGGCTGCATAAAGGCCAAGACCTGAGTTTTCCGACCCGCCGCCACTACGTAGATTGAGATCACACAGCACAGCATCGAACGACTGGCGTTCCATTACCGCAAGAGCCTCATCAACGCTGGGTGCCGACTGCACCTGAAAGCCCCGCGCGGAGAGGCCCTCCTCGATCATTTCCCGGATGCTCTGCTCATCATCCACCACTAGAACGGAATAACCTGCCGCAGTTTCTTTTGAAAGCTCCGATGCAGGCCATGCAGCCTCTCCGCCCCTCGATTCGGCGAGGAACAAGGCCGTACCCCGGGCGATTGGGAGCGACGTGGTGAAAAGCGAGCCGCCTTCTTCCCTAGGCTCCGCTTCGATCTCCCCATTGTGTTCACGCAGGATCGCAAGACAAATGCTCAAGCCCAAACCCGTTCCGCGGCCGGGCCGTTTCGTGGTGAAAAAAGGATCGAAAATACGAGGCAGGATCTCGCGCGGGATTCCCGCGCCGTCGTCCTCAAAAGTGGCAACGACGCGATCACCGGCGCGGGTCACTCGAATCCGCAACCTGCCATGGTCGCGAACCTCCCGAATGGCCTGCTCGGCATTCGCGATGAGATTCAGGAAAACCTGGGTGAGCTGGCTGGCGTCCCCTAGAACCAGCGGAAGATCAGGTGGCGCGGAGAAATCGACGGTTATGCGGTTCGTGCGTAGAGAATGTTCGTGCAGTTGCAGACTGCGTTGAATCAGTTCGCTCAAATTGAGACAGATCTTCCGCGGCTGCGGCGGACGGGAGAACGTCAGCAGGCTTTGCACGATCTGTGCGGCGCGCCGTGCTTGACGATGAGCGATTTCAAGCTGACGCCGGGTGGGATCGTCGGCTGTCGAATCGCGCACAAGTTCTGTGACACCGAGGACCGCGGTCAGGGGATTATTCAACTCGTGCGCAACGCCGGCAATCATCTGTCCCATGGCGGCGAGTCTTTCATTTTGGATCAATTGCTGCTCCATGCGCTTGGAATCCGTAGTGTCGCGAGCGGCGGCGATAACGCCGGCGATGCGCCCCGAAGCATCCATGAGCGGACTCGCAGTGGCGCGAAACAGCCGGTTTTCGCCATCGTTCCGGCGTATACAAAATTCCGTACTTCCGTTTGTACACTTCCCGGAAATAATTGTTTCCAGGAATGACTCCATTTCTTTGCGACTGGGTGGATCAAGACGTTCGTTCAGGGATGTCCCGATCATCTCTTCGGGCGACAAGCCCAACAATTCCCTTGAGCGCGGGCTCACGAAGGTGCAACGGCCTTCGCGATCGAGAGCGATCACCAGATCGGGGAAACTTTCGACTAGACGCCGCGCAAATTCCTGCTCCTGCTGCAAACGGTTCTCGATCTGGCGGCGCTCAGTGATGTCCACAAGCGTCCCTTGCCGGCGACGCACTCGACCCGCGGTGTCTCGAATCAACGCGGATGCATGAAGCGCAGCCATCGGGGAACCATCTTTTCGGCGGAACAGCACTTCGTGCCCATGCATTACGTCAGACTGGGCCAGCTGGCGGCGTTCTGATTCCCATCCTTGCTGCTGGAGGAAGAACTCCGAAAGCGTACGCCCGAGCAACTCCTCGCGGTTCTCGTAGCCGAGCATGCGCACTAGAGCGGGATTGACATCTTCCAATTTACTCTCGGTATCGGAGAGATAGACTCCCTCCTGCAAAGTCTCGAAGAGGTCCTTGAAACGAGCTTCGCTTTCGCGTTCGCTGGTGATATCGCGCGCCAGAATGCACACACCCTGTACCGTACCCTCCCGAACGAGCGCATGAGCGGTACATTGGAAATACCTCGGGCTTGATTCATGCTTCAGGCGAATGCGCAGGACGGCTGTTTGATTTCTGCCTTCAAGCAAGGGCGCCAATTCACGTTGCAACGGCGATCTACCATGGTGATCGGCCAACTCCACGAACTCATCAAGCCGGTGTCCCACGATTTCACGAAACGGCGTGCCAAGCATCTGGGCGAAGCTGCGATTGGTCGCTAGAATCTCGCCTGCGAGCGATACGGACAGCAAAATATCGTCCAACGTGTCGATTAGGTCGCGAAATCCGCGCTGCGAGCGCTGCACGATTTTGAAGAGCTGGTCGATCTGTCCGTCTGCTGAGAATTGCGCGGAGCCCTGAGCGGAATCTGACGGCCGGACTTGATGCGAAAGATCGTGAACCAAACTCCGTAATTGGGCGATTTCACGCCATCGAGAAATCGCATAGGCGCCAAACAAAGTCACCAGCAGGACGAGGCCGACCGGAAGAGCGTCCAGTTTCCAGGACATCAATTGAATCGGCTGCCACGAAACCGACGCTAATCCCACCGCCAACGCCACCAACACGACAACCGCCATCAGCCACAGGCGTCCTTCGCGTGCCGCCAGCCTGTCTAACGGAATCGGAGATGAATTGGCGGTGCGGAGATCGGCGTCGACAGAAGGGTGTTGGCGCGCTGGACTGGACATGGGCCTTACTGTCTTCGATCTCCCCGGTACAGAGGCAAAGTGCGAGGTCAAGTCTATGGTTCGAAAGACGCTTCGGACAACCTTCAATCCCCTTTGTTATTACCTATTGATTACCGTACGTTTGTACGGCAATTCCGAGGGGGAACTGCCTAAAATGAGTCCGGGGTTCCGAAGAGACTCTTCGGAACCCCGGACGTTGGGCGATGAGAAGGCAGCTATCCTTCGGCGATAGCGTCCGCGTCCTTGCGGAGGAAATCCAGCGCTGCTGCTTCCTCCGGCGTAAGTTCGGGCGCCACAGCTTCGGGTTCGGTCGGTTGCGGTGGAGGAACCTCGACCAGGAGTTCAATATTGCGGTACCGCTCCAGACCGGTTCCTGCCGGGATCAGGCGGCCCATAATGACGTTTTCCTTGAGGCCGCGCAGGTAATCCACCTTGCCCGCGACGGCTGCCTCGGTGAGCACGCGCGTGGTCTCCTGAAAACTCGCCGCGGAGATAAACGAATCCGTCGACAGCGAAGCCTTCGTGATGCCGAGCAGCAGCGGACGTCCCGTCGCCGGGCGCCCGCCCTCGCCGATGACGCGATCGTTTTCTTCGCGGAAACGGAATTTGTCCACCTGTTCGTCCAGTAGGAAGCGGGTGTCGCCGACGTCTTCGACCTTCACCCAGCGCATCATCTGACGGACGATCGTTTCGATATGTTTGTCATTGATGTTGACGCCTTGCAACCGATAGACCTCCTGGATCGAATTCACCAGATAGGCCTGCGTGTACTTCTCCCCGAGCACGGCGAGCAGGTCGTGTGGGTTGAGCGGACCATCAATTAGCGGTTCGCCGGCATGGACGTGCTCACCCTCCTGCACGTTGATATGCACGCCGCGGGCAATCGAGTATTCCTTCTGTGTCCGGCCGTCTTCGCTCTCGACGTAAATCTTGCGCATCCCCTTGCTGATCTCGCCATATTTCACGACACCGTCAATTTCGCTGATTACGGCGGGATCTTTGGGCTTGCGAGTTTCAAAGAGCTCGACAACGCGCGGCAGACCGCCAGTGATGTCCTTGGTCTTGGTCGTTTCCCGCGGAATCTTTGCCAAAACGTCGCCGGGTTGCACCTCATCGCCATCGGACACCATCAGGTGCGCGCGCGAGGGCATGAGGTACTTCTTGCGAGTACGACCGGCAGAATCGCGAACCTGAATCGTCGGCTGATGTTTTTCGTCACCCGGGGGCAGGGTCACAACGAGCTGAGCCAAACCGGTGACTTCGTCGACCTGTTCTTCAATCGTGACACCGGGCTGCAGGTCCTTGAACTCGATTGTGCCTCCGGTTTCCGTGAGGATCGAGAACGTGAAGGGATCCCACTCGGCCAAAATTTGGCCTACAGTAACGGATTGCCCTTCGTCCACCCGCAGCCGTGCCCCGTAAACGACATGGTGACGTTCTTTCTCTCGGCCCTTCTCGTCAACAATCGCAATTAGGCCGGAGCGGTTCATCGCGATAAGAGCGTTGTTTCGGCCGTGAACGACCTTCAGATCAATGAAACGTATGAAACCCGCGCTGCGGGCCTCCACCTTCGATTGTTCGGCCACTCGGGTCGCGGTGCCCCCGATGTGGAACGTACGCATAGTGAGCTGAGTGCCGGGCTCGCCGATGGATTGAGCAGCGATTACACCCACGGCTTCACCCAGTTCCACCATCCGGCCTGTGGCGAGATTGCGTCCATAACAGCGAGCGCACACGCCCCGGCGAGATTCGCAGGTAAGCACCGAGCGAATCTTCACCCGCTCGATGCCCGCCGCCTGGATGGCATTGGCCAGTTCTTCGGTGATTTCCTGATTCACATCCAGGATCACGTTGCCTTCGTAGTCCTTAATCTTCTCGAGCGAGACACGACCCACGACGCGATCGCGCAAGGGCTCGACTTCAATGCCTGCCTCAAGGATGGGCTCGACGTAGATACCATCCTGAGTGCCGCAGTCGATCTCGTTGATGATCACATCTTGTGCCACATCAACGAGGCGGCGAGTGAGGTACCCGGAATCCGCCGTTTTCAACGCTGTGTCCGCCAAGCCTTTACGCGCGCCGTGCGTTGAAATGAAGTACTGCAGCACGGTAAGTCCTTCTCGGAAATTTGACGTAATCGGCGTCTCGATGACCTCGCCTGAAGGCTTGGCCATCAGTCCACGCATTCCCGAAAGCTGGCGAATCTGCTGTTTCGATCCGCGAGCGCCGGAATCAGCCATGACGTAGATCGGGTTGATGACGCCTTCCTTGTCCTGCTGCTCGAGCGCTTTGAACATCTGCTCGGCAACTTTTTCCGTAACGTCGCTCCAGATGGCGATTACTTTGTTGTAACGCTCACCGTTCGTTATAGCGCCGTCCAGGTATTGTTGCTGGACTTTGACGATTTCACGTTCGGTCGCCTCGACCAGCGATGCCTTGTCGCCGGGGATCAGCATGTCTTCGATGCCGATCGAAATACCGGAACGAGTAGCGTAAAGGAACCCCAGTTCCTTAAGCCGGTCGAGAGCCTGAACCGTCCGCTCCAAACCAAAACGCAGGTAGCAGTAGTAAACCAGTTGCTGGATACCCTTTTTTTTCAGCAAACCATTGATAAAGGGCATGTCGTGGGGCAAATGATCATTGAAGATAACGCGCCCTACCGTCGTCGAAATGAATTGTCGCTTGAGGTTCACAACTTCGCTGTGCGGAACGTCCTGGTCGTCGTAGGCGGTGGTGAGATCGATCATCTCGCCCGTGTATCGCAAGCGGATGGGCGTGAGCAGTTCGACTTCTCCCGCCTCCAGCGCAAGCACGACTTCTTCCACCGAACCGAAAGCACGGCCCTCTCCTTTGGCGCCGGGCTTCGCCTTAGTTAAGTAGTAAATACCCAGCACCATGTCCTGTGTCGGCACCGCTAGAGGCAGACCATTTGCCGGCGAAAGAATATTCCGCGACGACAGCATCAGAACGGCCGCTTCGATCTGCGCCTCAGGCGAAAGCGGAATGTGCACGGCCATCTGGTCGCCGTCGAAGTCCGCGTTGAATGCCGTGCATACCAGCGGATGTATGCGGATGGCCTTGCCTTCCACCAGCGTGGGCTCAAACGCCTGAATGCCCAGACGATGCAGCGTTGGAGCGCGGTTCAAAAGCACCGGATGCTCGCGGATGACTTCTTCCAGGATGTCCCAGACGATCGACTCCTGCTGCTCCACCATCTCTTTGGCCTGCTTGATCGTGGTGCAATGACCCGCGGCCTCAAGCTTGTGGTAGATGAAGGGCTTGAACAGTTCGAGCGCCATCTTCTTCGGCAAACCGCATTGGTTGAGGCGCAACTCCGGACCGACGACGATGACAGACCGCCCCGAATAATCGACGCGCTTGCCCAGAAGGTTCTGACGGAAGCGGCCCTGCTTGCCTTTGAGCGTATCCGATAGAGACTTGAGCGGCCGATTGTTCGTGCCGCGTAGAACACGCCCGCGGCGCCCGTTATCGAACAGCGCGTCAACAGCCTCCTGGAGCATGCGCTTCTCGTTGCGCACAATGACGTCGGGCGCGTGAAGCTCCATCAGCTTCTTCAGCCGGTTGTTGCGGTTGATCACGCGTCGATAGAGATCGTTCAGGTCAGAAGTGGCGAAACGGCCCCCATCGAGAGGCACAAGCGGCCGCAACTCGGGCGGAAGCACCGGTATCACGTCCAGAATCATCCATTCCGGCTTATTGCCGCTCTTCCGGAACGAGTCCACTACGCGCAGTCGCTTGGCATACTTGATTCGCTTCTGCAGGCTGGGATCAGCCTTCATCTTTTCGCGCAATTCCTCGCTCAGCTTATCAACATCCACGTGACGCAGAAGCTCCTTGATCGCTTCGGCGCCCATAGCCGCGCGAAACTGACCGGCATATTCAGTCTGCAGTTCACGGAATTTTTCTTCCGGCAGGAGTTCGCGCTCCTTGATGCCCGGCACTTCGCCGGGTTCGACTACTACAAAGGCTTCGAAATACAGAATGCGCTCGAGGTCGCGCATGGAGATATCAAGCAGGTAACCGATGCGCGAAGGCAGGCCCTTAAAAAACCACACGTGGGAGCAAGGCGAAGCGAGTTCGATGTGACCCAAGCGCTCGCGCCGCACTTTGCTGAGGGTAACTTCGACGCCGCATTTATCGCAGATGACTCCGCGATGCTTCATGCGCTTGTATTTCCCGCACAAGCACTCCCAGTCCGTCACCGGACCGAAAATCTTGGCGCAAAAGAGACCGTCGCGTTCCGGCTTGAACGTGCGGTAATTGATGGTCTCCGGTTTGGTAACTTCACCGTGCGACCACGAGCGAATCTTTTCCGGACTCGCCAGACTGATGCGAATGGAATCAAAATCCGCAATCAAGCTGGCACGATCATAAGGGCTGCTACGATACAAGGTTTCCTCCCCTGCCGCGGTTCAGGCGCGGCGCTCCCGGTTGCCCGGGAGGCGGAACTGGTTATAAAGACCTGCGTATAAGAATCATCGCTTAATCAGCTGCTGCCTCTGCTTGTGGCTTCTGCCGTTTCATCAACTCTACGTCCAGACAGAGCGACTGCAGCTCGCGCACCAAGACGTTAAACGATTCCGGCACGCCGGGCTCAATGCCGGGTTCGCCTTTGACGATTGCCTCATAAATCTTGGCGCGACCGTACACATCGTCGGATTTTGCTGTCAGCAACTCCTGCAGGATGTGCGCGGCGCCATAGGCCTCGAGCGCCCACACTTCCATTTCACCAAACCGTTGGCCGCCGAACTGCGCTTTGCCGCCCAGCGGTTGCTGGGTGATCAACGAGTACGGCCCAATGGAGCGCGCGTGGATCTTGTCATCCACAAGGTGTGAGAGCTTCAGCATGTAGATGTAGCCGACGGTCACTTCCTGGCCAAATGGTTCGCCCGTCATTCCGTCGAAGAGCGGGAGCTTGCCGGATTCCGGCAGACCAGCGACTTCCAGCAGGTGACGTATCTCCGACTCGCGCGCGCCGTCAAATACGGGGGTGGCCATTGAAATACCATCCCGGAAGTTGTCGGCCAGTTCGAGCAAGTGCTCATCCTCCATGGCGGAAACAGATCGCCAGATCGCCGTATCGCCAAAGACTTCACGGAACCAGCGGCGCGCGGCTTCGGCCTTCGTCGATTGGTTGAAGATGCGCGCGATGCTGCGGCCGAGTTCCTTGGCCGCCCACCCGAGGTGCGTCTCGAGAATCTGGCCGACGTTCATACGAGAAGGAACACCGAGCGGATTGAGAACAATCTCAACCGGCGTGCCGTCGGGTAGATAAGGCATATCTTCTTCGGGCACGATTCGCGCGATGACGCCTTTGTTGCCGTGACGGCCCGCCATTTTGTCGCCGACCGAGAGCTTGCGTTTCATAGCGATATAAACCTTCACCAGCTTGATCACACCGGGCGGCAACTCATCGCCTTTCTTGAGTTTTTCCTTGCGCTCGTCGGTGATCTTCCGCAGCACGTCGATCTGCCTCGAAGTCATCTCCTCGATCTCATCGATCTTCTCGATGAGCAGAGGATCCTTATCGGCGAGGCGCAGGCGCTTCAGGTTGCGCGTGGAAATCTTTTCGATGATTTCACGCGTAAGCTCGGTGCCTTTGTTGAGCAGCCGCTTGTTGGTCTTTTCGTCGTGGAGATCAGCCAGCAGTTTCTGACCATTCAGCAACGCACTTAGCCGCTTGAGACGCTCGTCGGTCAGAATGCGGATTTCGTCGGCGAGGTTTCGCTCAAGCCGAAACACTTGCCCCGCTTCGATGGCCTTGTGGCGTTCGTCTTTTTCCGCCCCTTTGCGGCAGAAAATCTTAACATCGACAACAGTCCCTTCGATGCCGGGCGGGCAATAAAGCGAAGCGTCGCGAACGTCTCCGGCTTTTTCGCCGAAAATCGCGCGGAGCAGCTTCTCTTCTGGCGTGAGAGTGGTCTCCCCCTTGGGGGTGACTTTGCCGACCAGGATGTCGCCTGGACGAACCGTCGCACCGATGCGGATGACGCCGCTTTCATCAAGGTTCCGCAGGAAGGTTTCGCTGATATTCGGAATATCGCGCGTGATCTCCTCCGGTCCTAGCTTCGTATCACGCGCCTCGATTTCAAACTCCTCGATGTGGATCGACGTGTAGTAATCGTCTTTGACCAGCTTTTCGCTCACCAGAATGGCGTCTTCGAAGTTGTACCCGCGCCACGGGAGGAATGCGACCAGCACGTTCCGGCCCAGGGCAAGTTCGCCCCGATCGGTGCATGGACCGTCGGCCAGCACTTGTCCCTGCCGCACGCGGTCGCCCACGCGAACAAGGGGCTGCTGGTTAATACAGGTATTCTGGTTCGAACGCTTGAACTTGATCAGCGAATAGATGTCCGCACCAACCTCGCGGCTCAATACGCCGGAATGGTCAGACTCAACGCGAACAATAATGCGCTCGGAATCAACTTGATCGACGATGCCGTCGCGGCGACAGATCACCACCGCTCCGGAATCGCGTGCAGTCACCCGCTCCATGCCAGTGCCGACCAGGGGCGCTTCGCCACGAATCAAGGGCACGGCCTGGCGTTGCATATTCGAACCCATTAGCGCGCGGTTAGCGTCGTCGTTTTCCAGGAAGGGAATCAGGCTGGCAGCCACCGAGACCAGTTGCTTCGGCGAAACGTCGATATAATCGACCTCTTCGCGCTGCTTGAGGACGAAGTTGCCGGCCTGGCGGCAGTTGACCAGTTCCGTGGTTACACGCCCGCGCTCATCAAGAGGAACGTTCGCCTGAGCGACCACGTAACGGTCTTCTTCCCAAGCCGAGAGATAGAAGCAGTAGGGCTCGGCGGTAATGCGGCGGCGTTTCAGCTCTTCGTTCACCGCATCCACTTTGTCGCGTTCAACGATTTCACCGGCTTTGAATTCGCTGTCGCCTGCGTTCACCACCTGCACGTAGTCAATCACCCGTCCGCCACGCACTTTGCGGTACGGCGATTCGATAAACCCGAATTCATTGATGCGCGCGTAGCAGGAAAGCGAGCTGATCAATCCGATATTCGGACCTTCCGGCGTTTCAATCGGGCAGATGCGCCCGTAGTGCGTCGGATGTACGTCGCGAACTTCGAATCCGGCGCGCTCGCGCGAAAGGCCGCCCGGCCCCAAGGCCGATAGCCGACGCTTGTGTGTGATTTCACTCAGCGGATTGGTCTGATCCATGAACTGCGAAAGCTGCGAACTGCCAAAGAATTCCCGGATCGCCGCCATAACCGGCTTGGCATTCACCAGGTCGTGTGGCATGGCAGTTGACATTTCCTGGTAGACCGACATCTTCTCTTTGATGGCCCGCTCCATGCGCACCAGACCAATGCGGAACTGGTTTTCGAGGAGTTCGCCAACGGCGCGCACACGGCGATTTCCCAGGTGATCGATGTCGTCCACCGTGCCGATATTCTTGCGGAGCTTCAGCAGATATCGAATGGCGGCGACAAAGTCCGCGGAATCGAGCGTACGCGTCTCGAGCGGCGTCTCGAGAGTAAGTTTGATATTGAACTTCAGCCGGCCGACCTTGCTGAAATCGTACTTCCGCGGATCAAAAAACATGCCGTTGAAAAGCGCCGTGGCGGTCTCCAGCGTGGGCGGATCGCCGGGGCGCAGTTTACGGTAGATCTCGATCAGCGCTTCGCGGGACGACCGGATCGAATCCTTATCCAGCGTGCGGGAGACGACCACGCCCGTGTCGTCGCGCTCTGGGAAGAAAACATCCACTCCGGTAATGCCGGCTTCCGGCAGCGCGGCCCAAATCTCCTGAGTGAGCGGCTTATTGGCTTCGAGAAGCACCTCTCCGGTTTGCCGATTCACCAGATCGGCAACGGAGTAGGCACCTTCCAGATCCGCAAGGGAAACTCGCGCTTGAGCAACCTTTGCTTTTACCAGTTCCTTGTAGAGCGGTTCTGTGATTCGGCGGTGCGCCGCGACCAATATCTCTTCCGAACGAGGCGCCTTGATTTCGTGCGAGAGCTTGCGATCGATCAAACCTTCGGAAAGATTCCAGTAGTAATCATTATCTCGAAGCGTGATCCGTTCGACCGAATAAAAAGTGCGTAGAATCTCTTCATTCGATTTCATGCCCAATGCGCGCAAAAAAATCGATCCAAGGAATTTGCGCTTGCGGTCGATGCGCACATAGAGAACGTTCTTGGTGTCGTATTCGAATTCCACCCATGAGCCGCGATACGGAATGATCTTGCCAAGGAAGTAGCTGCGGTTGTTGGCCGTCTCGTAAAAAACGCCCGGGGAGCGATGCAACTGGCTGACGATCACGCGTTCAGTGCCATTGATAATGAACGTACCGTTGTCCGTCATCAGCGGGATGTCCCCGAAAAAGACTTCCTGCTCCTTGATGTCGCGGACGTTCTTCGCGCCAGTGTCCGGGTCTTTATCGTAGATCGTCAGACGAATGGTCACCTTCAGCGGAGCCGCATAGGTCATGCCGCGCTCCTGGCATTCGTTAACGTCATATTTGAGCTGCATGGCGACCGGATCGCCGCACTTATTGCAGAAGGTGGGGGTATTTTTGTTGAACGTGCCGCATTTCGAGCAGATCACATCACCGGTCTGATAAGGATTTGTTACCACCGACGCGCCGCAATTACGGCAAGTGGCGCGCAAATGATGCAGGCCCTTGAGGTTGCCGCACTTGCACTCCCAGTTACCAATCGAATAATCCACAAAATCGAGCTGCGAGAGCCCGCGAAAATCCTGAATAGGAAACACCGACGTAAAAACAGACTGCAATCCGGTGTCTTCGCGCTCCGAAGGCAGTAAATCCATCTGCAAAAATCGCTGATACGAGAGCCGCTGGACTTCGATCAGGTTCGGAATCTGGATCGAACTCTTGATCTTGGAAAAGTCCAGCCGCTCGCGCTCTCGAACGGCACCATTTCCGTTGTGATGATTTCCGTTTTCCATTATTACCTCACGATGCCCAAAAGGGTCAGGCCGGGACGAGGAACGCACACACCTGCGCTTCCGGTCCGGATTGGACGTAGTCGAAGTTCAAATTCCCGACAGTTCAACGTCGTACGAATTCCTTTGCGCGCACGATGGCGCGCTGGCCGGACGCTAGCGCGTGCTTTACTTCACTTCTACTTTGGCGCCGGCATCCTCAAACTTCTTCTTGATCGAGGCGGCCTCATCCTTGCTCACGCCTTCTTTGATCGGCTTGGGCGCGCCGTCAACGAGGTCTTTCGCTTCCTTGAGGCCCAGGCTCGTGACTTCCCGCACGGCCTTAATGACGTTGATCTTGTTCGCGCCCACGTCTGTGAGCACAACCGAGAACTCCGTCTTTTCCTCCGCCGGAGCTGCTCCCGGCGCGGCGCCTCCGCCGGCGACGACCACAGGAGCGGCAGCGGCTGCAGAAACGCCAAACGCCTCCTCCATCTTCTTGACCAAGTCGGCCGCCTCCAGCAGGGTAAGGCCCTTGATCTCTTCCAGGATCGACTCCACTTTGCTAGCCATTCCTCGTTTCTCCTCCTCGCTATTGAGCGAACTTTTGTGCCTTGACCGCTTCCTGAACAACCACGGCCAGATTCCGGTTAATGCCTGCTACCGCTGTCGCGGTGCGCTGCGCTGACACCTGCAGCAGGAACATGATTTTGCTGATCAGCTCTTCCTTCGAAGGAAGCAACGCCAGTTGCTGGATTTCGGCGATCGACAGAACCCGTCCCTCGACCAATCCCGCCTTGAATTTGAATGCAGGGACATCTTTGGCAACCTTCGTCAGAACCTTTGCCAGCGAAACCGGATCCGTGCTGTAAGCAATCGAGTTCGTTCCGGTAAGCCCTTTCAGCAAGCCTTCGGCGGACGTTCCTGCTCCTGCTCGCTCCGCGAGCGTGTTTTTGACCACGCGATACTTCCCGCCAGCACCTTGCACCGCCCGCCGGAGCTGCGTATCTTGCGCCACGGTAATGCCCTGAAATGTAGTCAGGATCACAGTGGAAACTTTTGCAAGATCGTTTTTCAGCTTATCGACGTCTTCGTTTTTCTCACTGCGCTTCTTCATCTGATAAATCTCCCAAAACTAGGCAGCCGTCGCCATGGCCGTTTCGGCTTCGGCCAGATCAATTCCAATGCCCGGACCCATGGTCGACGTCAAAGTAATTTTCTTCACGTAGCGCCCTTTCGCGGCCGCCGGTTTCGCCTTGATGACCGCGGAGAGCAGGGCCTGGGCATTTTCCGCGAGCTTTGCGCCATCAAAACTCATCTTGCCGATGGGCGAATGAATAATGCCTGTCTTATCGACGCGGAACTCCACTTTACCGGCCTTGATCTCTTTTACGGCATTCGCTACATCAAAGGTGACTGTGCCGGTCTTCGGATTCGGCATCAGGCCGCGAGGACCGAGCACTTTTCCCAATCGGCCGGCGGAGCGCATCATATCCGGCGTAGCGATCACCGCCTCGAAATCGGTCCAGCCCTCCTGGATCTTTTGCACCATGTCGTCGCCGCCGACGAAGTCGGCTCCCGCGTCCTGCGCTTCGCGGATCTTTTCGCCGCTGGCAATCACCAGTACGCGCTTTGATTTTCCCAGGCCGTGCGGCAACACCACCGTGCCCCGCACCATCTGATCGGAGTGCTTTGGGTCCACGCCGAGATTGATCACCAGTTCCACTGTCTCGTCGAACTTCGCAAAATGAGCGCCTTTGAGAGTTTCGGCAGCCTCGCCCAATTTGTAAGTTCTGGCCTCCACCTTCTTTCGCGCATTGACGATGTTTTTTCCGGCTCTTCGCGGCATCAGTGTCTCCCTAGCCTTCTACTTCGAGTCCCATATTGCGCGCCGTGCCCATCACGGTGCGAACGGCGGAATCGAGGTTTGAAGTGTTTAAATCCACCAGCTTGGTGCGTGCGATATCTTCCACTTGCTTTCGCGTCACTTTGCCGACCTTGGTCCGATTCGGCTCGGCTGAGCCCTTGACGATTCCTGCGGCCCGCTTGAGTAATTCCGAAGCGGGCGGCGTCTTCGTGATGAATGTGAAGCTGCGGTCATTAAAAATCGTGACCAGCACCGGGATGATCATGCCCTCGGGCTCTTTGTTCGTCTTGGCGTTGAACTGCTTGCAAAAATCCATGATGTTGACGCCCTGTGGACCGAGCGCGGTTCCTACGGGCGGCGCGGGTGTCGCTTTTGCCGCGGGCAATTGCAGCTTGACTACGGCTTGAACTTTCTTGGCCATTTCCTAGCTCCGAAATCTTCAGGTGATCTTTTCTACCTGCGCAAAATCCAACTCGACCGGAGTCGAACGCCCAAAAATCGTCACCGATACCTTCAATGTGTTGCGGTCCGCATTAACCTCGTCGATCTTCCCCGTAAAATTGGCGAACGGGCCGTCGACAATCCGCACCTGCTCGTCCCGCTGAAAGGTCAACTTGGGCTTAGGCTTCTCTGCCGAGGTCGTGACACGATGCAGGATGTTTTCGACCTCCTGCTCGGTTAGCGGCGAGGGCGTCTGCCCCGAACCGACAAATCCTGTAACGCGCGGCGTCGAGCGCACTACGTGCCAGGTGTCGTCGTCCATTTCCATTTCCACCAGCACATAGCCGGGATAAAACATTCGAGGCGAAACGATTTTCTTCCCGCCGCGAACTTCCATGACATCTTCAGTGGGAATCATCACGCGACCGATGCGATCGCCCAACCCGAATGCGGCGACACGCCCCTCCAGGCTCTCCTTAACTTTCTTCTCGAAGCCTGAATATGTATGAATGATGTACCACTGCTTCGCCATCGACACGCAACGCCTCAGTGTTTGAAAAGATTGAACACGCGATTCAGCACCCATCCCACGCTGCTATCCACGCCGAAAAAGAACGCGCCAAAAAACGCGACCGCAACAATCACGACAAACGTCGTCACGATCACTTCGTGCCGCGTGGGCCATGTGACCTGGCGCAGTTCTACACGCACCTCGTGCAGGAACTCGCCCCAGCGCTTCGGATGCTCTTTGATCCGCTCCCAAAGCGCGCCGGTGCGCGATTCTGGAGCTTCCCCGGACATTGCCTTCAATCGTTCTGCATGTAATGCCATCGAGCTTTATTACCTACTTCCCTTCGGTCTGGCAGGGGAGGAGGGATTCGAACCCCCACATCCGGTTTTGGAGACCGGCGGTCTACCGTTGAACCTACTCCCCTTTACCCTGAGCAGCCGGTGTAGCGGCTACGAAGGGTTTACCCGCACAATCGCCTGACGGGTTGATCCCCGGCTACTTCACCTCGCGGTGCACGGTATGCTTTCTGCATGTGTTGCAAAACTTCTTTGTTTCCATCCGATCGGTGTGCTTCTTCTTGTTCTTCGTCGTCGTGTAATTCCTGTTCTTACAATCGTTGCACTGCAAGGTGATAATTTCTCGCATCAGCCGGCCTCGTTACTCGATGATCTCCGTTACAGCTCCCGCGCCCACGGTGTGGCCGCCTTCGCGAATCGCAAACCGCAACCCGCGCTCGAGCGCCACCGGCGTGATCAGCGAAATCTCC